>Ga0129307_1000010_pt1 | contig 295088 bp, 262 predicted proteins | sample P1105metagenome_FD_94437 | JGI IMG/M metagenome (GOLD analysis project Ga0129307, IMG submission 94437) | Capybara group fecal microbial communities from Wisconsin, USA - P1105 metagenome | ecosystem: Host-associated > Mammals > Digestive system > Large intestine > Fecal | place: USA...
ACCCTCCGTCGTCACGGATATGGCTATCCTGATGATGAATACTTCTTCTTGAAGATCATGGATATGAGCCGGAAGGAGTATGTCAGGAATCAGCCATCACATAAAATTTGTGATTGAACCATTATTTTAATAAGATAATTCTAAAAATCTTTAAGAGTCTTAACCTCCTCTTCCGTCAATCTCCTGTATTCTCCAGGTTTTAGATTAAAATCTAAAGTTAATTCGCCCATAGAATATCTTTTAAGATAGACGACTTCACATCCTACCGCCTCAAACATTCTCTTTATCTCATGATAACGTCCTTCTGTAATTGTTATCTCAAATATAGATAATGATGTATCTTTATTATCGATATCATCACTCTTTTCAAAATGATCTTTAAACCTGGTTTCTATTATCAAATCATTATACTTTTCTTTAAGACTGGAAATGTCATCAAACCTGTTAAGCTTTGCAGGTTTAGTCAGCTTTTCATCACCAATATCAAGACCTGCCTCAAACCGTTCTACTATATCTTCCGGTGCGACACCAGAAACAAAAGCCACATAAGTCTTTGAGACATGTTTCTTTGGAGAAAGAAGCCTATGAGACATATCGCCATCATTTGTAATAACTAAAAGTCCTTCAGTATCCTTATCTAGACGTCCAACAGGAAACAAATCTCTTCTCTTCTTTGACTCAACAAGATCAAGAACAGTCTTCGCTTTCTTATCTCTTGAAGCAGTTATAATCCCACCAGGTTTGTGAAGCATATAATATTCATATTCATTAAAGCCAATCTGAACACCTCTTACTGAAACTGTGTCCGAATCAGTGTTTATCTTCTGCCCACAATCCTTAGCTAGTGTTCCATTTATCGATACTACTCCTGACTTTACAAGACTCTTTACCTCAGTTCTTGTACCATATCCAGAATCAGCCAGATATTTATCTAATCTTATATTCATAGTTCACCTATTCATAAAGTTTTTTCCACTCAATTATACAAAAAAGATCCTGGCATAATCAATATGCCAGGACCAATTTATTTGAGTGCAAATTACTTCATGTAACCGTCAGCACCGAAGTAATACTTTACGCCATCAATCCAAAGTGACTGATTTGTAGGATACCAACCGTTATCCTCATACCACCAACCCTTTGAATCACTACACCACTTACCGTGTGTATATGTTGAGCTGCAAGAACCATCAGCATTTAACCAGTAACCATCACGATACTCTGAGTAATCCATAGCACCGTTGCTTGTGAAGTAATACCATGTACCATCGATCTTTAACCACTGATTGCTTGGTCTCCAACCCTTTGAATCGATAACATACCAGTTGCTTCCGCCACCTTCCCAGAAAAGTGTACCATTGTATGTCTGTGATCCATCAGCATTGTACCAGAATCCGTTGTACCACTCATTGCTATGAGAACCAGCCTTAGCTGTAACAACAAATGTAGTTGTCTGAGCACCAGGAGCATCAACATATGTTGAACCATTATCTGTTGAATACTGCATTTTAGCAACAACTGTAAGAGTTGTTCCAGGAGCTATGTTAACAAACTTTGCTGAATAACTGAATGTGTCCTGTCCGCCAGTTGCAAGGAAGCTATTGCTATTATAAATAGTCTTAGATGTTCCACCTAAACGTGAACCATCAGGTCTATAAATATCAACAACGATCTTCTCATATTTATAACGGCTGACAACATTGTACTCGCAAACAGTACATAAAGTATCTGCTTCACCAGAATACTGTACCTGTCTAGCTGTTATAGTAGGGTAATCAGCAGCCTGAGCTGCAGCACCAGGGATGAATGCGAAGCTAATAGCTATCGCGATTGCTAAAACTATACTTGTAATCTTCTTCATACTTTTTCTCCTTTCACATTTATATAGTTAGCATATTAATATAGTTAACACTATAATTAATCATATTTAATTCAGTATATAACTGAATGATTTACCCTTTATAGGGCCCTTATCTTCTATAAGGTATTTTCCATGTATTTCTTCACCAACCATATATACCTCGCTGGTTCTATAAAATACTCTACCTTTTTCTTCTTCAGGTTCGATAATCTCAAACTCATATTTATAATGATCGTGTCTACCCTGACCATTGTGCTGATAATACCTATGGGTACAAACTGCCGTAAATTCCGTTCCATTTTCACTTATCTTTTTTGTTCTCTTATAAAGAAGAGTGACTGAAAAGACAAATGCTACGACAAGCACTACTCCTATTGAAATATAAAGAATAATTAACCATTTAGGTATTATCGTTTTTTTCATTATTGATTTAAACCTATCATATTAAACAGATTATAAGCATCATTTCTATCTATAGCTATAGTACTTAGCCCCATCTTATCGTTGCTAGATACCATTTCAAGAATATAAATATTTCCACCAGTATTATATCTATTGTCGTAAGTTTCCTTAATCTTTACGATAGTATCTGTATTTATAATGATCATACTCTGATTATCATTATAATCCTTAACCCTTATAAACATAACATTCTCCTTTACTGTGTCGATTTAACCTCAAACTGTTGCATAAAAATTCAAAAAATAATTAAAATTTTCAAAAAACTATTCAAGAGAAATTTTTATCTGCACTGGATTATGATCACTTGGAGCAAACATAGTATTCTGAGTAACCATTTCCTCAACCTTTAAATTATTCGATACAATAAAACCATCAAGCATGTAATACTGAAAGTTCATTTTATCTTCAGCTGAATTATAAGCCTTATCAAGAGACCTGCAGGTTGGAGAACTTGGATCCATGAGACATTGAAAATCAGTTCCAAAATCATTAACATCAATCTGACCTGGCTTCCAAACATTTGGAATCTCATCATGTACAGGATAAGCAGACATATCAACATTTGAAAATGTCTGATTAAAATCACCACCAGCTATAACATAATTGCCTTTGTTATACTCTTCCTGAAGAAACTCACGAAGCTGATTTGTCTGAGCAATCTTTCCCTCACCATTATCATATGCTTCAAGATGAAGATTAACACAAACTAGTTCCTTACCTGTATCATTACCATCTGCATCATATACGGGAGTTCTATTAACAAGAAGACATCTTTTCAAATTACAGGTCTTAACAGGCCAGGAATATGGACAAGGAAGACTGATTCTCTCAGAATCATTAACCTCATACTTAGAAAGTATAGAAATACCACTTTCCACCTTACCTATAGGATCACTAACAGGATAAGGTACAAACTTAGCTTTAAAGTTATATGCAAATGTCATTACATAACCATTATAGTCAGGATCCTGTTCATTAATCGCCTTAGTAAGAAGAGGTAATTCTCCTTGAAGCTTAGTTGCCTCATCCTGATTATAAGAACGCTTAGAACCTCTATCTATCTCCTGAATAAATGCAATATCAGGATTCATACCTACAAGAAAACCATTTACACCTGCAAGATTAACATCAACTCTCTCCGGAACTGCAGTCATTACATTGGTACCGCCATCCATAAAGAAATCTGCATTATCTCCAAGAGCTCCGTAACCAATATTCCAAGTAACAACACTTAAACTATCACCAAGCTTCAGTTTCTTACCAGAACCCTCAGTAGTATCAATCTCAACCTTTTCAACGTCAGCTGGTTTATATTCATTAGCAGTAAGCCATCCAAAGAATCCAATCACAGCGATCACAGGAATTGCCAAGATACAGAGAACAACTCTAAGTATCTTCCCCTTAAGAGTAAGTGGCTTCTTCTCCTTTACTCTCTTCTCGCCTTTTTTCTTAGTATCCTTCTGGTTCTCTACTTTTTTGCTGTTCCTATTAGCCATTTTTCATAACCTTCCTTACAGATTCATCATCGAAAATCCGATGATATCTAACTCCCATATTATATAACAATTAACTACTTATTGCATTAATTATTCATTAATCATTGTCTTAAAAATACGAACTAAGTTGTGACCATATACTCATTCGACATCGCTTTCGCTCAGTGCGGGGCACCCCTAGCGGACGCTATGCTAAGCTTCGCTAAGCATTACGCTCGCTAAGCTCTCAGCCACCATAGGTGTCTGAATTGCTAAGCGCCGAGGCCCGCAATGGTCTCATGAGTATATGTCACCCCTTAGTTCTCCCACTTTCATAAATAAACAATAAACATTTATAAATTATAAATTATTAACTAATAATCGAATTGAACAGAATAAATATATTAAAACAAATAAGTAGATTATTGATTTAATTCTTTATGTATAGTCGCGAGCAAGCCTATAAAACAAATGCGTGAGATGTACTTACGAGACCATTGCGGGTCTCGGCGCTTAGTGACTCACGAGTGCAAAGCACGAAGTGAGAACTTAGCGAGCGAATGTTTAGCGAAGCTTAACAGAGCGGTCCGCTAGGGGTAGCCCGCACTGAGCGAAGTCGGCTCTCGATTCAAAGAATCGAGGGTCTGCCGAAGGCAGAAGCGTTCTGCGTAGCAGAACCAAGACTTGCGAAGCAAGTTTTGAATATCACGAAGTGATATTGCTCAAGCGATGTCGAGTAAGTACATCTCACACATGTTTATAGGGCTTGCCGTGGCAATAAAAAAGGCGGCAAACAGAAACACTGTTTACCGCCTTGAATGTATAAGCTTAGTGATTATTTAACTTCATTGAAGCCTTCACGAGCAGCATATGTTGTATGCAGAAGCTCATGTGCCTTGTGGCTGTTAGGATCACCAAGGAACTTCTCATAAAGTTCAATAATCTGAGGATTCTTATGTGACTGACGAAGTGTCTGTCTCTCATCCTCTGAGTAAAGAGCCTGAGCTCTCTTCTCTTTGTATGTATCCATGATGTCATCATCTTCGTTAGGAAGGAAGCACTCACGAACGTAAGGCTGACCACCACCGTTGATACATCCACCTGGACATCCCATGATCTCGATGAAGTGATACTTTGACTTTCCTTCTCTAATCTCATCAAGAAGTACTTTAGCTGACTTCATACCAGAAGCAAGAGCTACATTTACTGTAGTGCCGTTGATATCAAGTGAAGCCTCTCTGATACCTGCGTCATGACCACGAACAGCCTTGAACTCGATAGGATCAGATTCCTTACCTGTAAGCTTGAAGTATACTGTACGAAGAGCAGCTTCCATAACACCACCAGTAACACCGAAGATAACTCCGGCACCTGTGTAGTCGCCCATGATATCCTGATCCCAATCTTCGTCTGGAAGTCTGTCAAAGAGGATACCAGATCTCTTGATCATACGAGCAAGCTCTCTTGTTGTGATTACTGCATCTACATCATTAAGACCGTTAACCTTAAGCTGATCACGATCCTTCTCAAACTTCTTAGCTGTACAAGGCATAACTGATACTACGAAGATATCTTCTGGCTTAACACCATTCTGCTCAGCCCAGTATGACTTGATGATAGCACCCTGCATCTGATGAGGTGACTTACATGATGAAAGGTGTGGAAGAAGATCTCCATAGTTGTACTCAGCATAGTTGATCCATCCTGGTGAACATGATGTGATCATTGGAAGTGTTCCACCATTTGTGAGACGTCCAAGAAGCTCTGTACCTTCCTCCATGATTGTAAGGTCAGCACCAAAGTTTACATCATAAACTCTATCGAAACCAAGTCTTCTCATAGCTGCAACCATCTTACCTGTTACAGGTGTTCCGATCTTATAACCGAACTCTTCACCAAGTGCAGCTCTAACTGCAGGAGCAGCCTGAGCGATAACTGTCTTACCAGCTGCAAATGCTGCATCAATCTTATCGATTTCTGAATGCTCCATAAGAGCTCCTGTAGGACATACATTTACACACTGTCCACACTGGATACATGGAGAATCAGCAAATGATCTATTCTCAGCAGGTGCTACGAAAGTTGAGAAACCTCTGTTCTCGAAACCAAGGATTCCAAGACCATGAGCGTTCTTACATCTCTCGATACATCTACCACAAAGGATACATTTTGAAGTATCTCTTACAAGACCTGGAGCAACCTCATCAAAATGTGTCTCTGAGTGAACGCCTTCATAAGCACCCTCTCTAGCACCTGTAAGATAAGCTACATTAAGAAGCTCACACTTACCATTCTTATCGCACTGCTGGCAGTTCTTGTTATGATTTGAAAGAAGCAGTTCAACGCTGTTACGTCTAGCTGCAGTAGCCTTAGGTGAAGATATTGTAATCTCCATTCCCTCTGCTACAGGATAAACACATGATGCTACAAGGCCTCTAGCGCCTGTTGCCTCAACGAGACAAACACGGCATGAACCCTGATTGCACTCACCGTGATTGAATGCACAAAGTGAAGGAATCTCGTAACCGCACTTCTTAGCAGCCTCAAGGATAGTTAAACCTTCCTCTACCTGATAGGAGATGCCTTCTATTTTAATATTAATCATCGCCATAGTTAGTTACCTCCTTATTCTTTTGAAATAGCGCTAAGTCTACAGTTACTCATACAAAGTCCGCACTTTACGCACTTCTCTGGATCAATCTCATATGATGCAAGCTTATGACCCTCAGCAATATAATCTGTCTGAGTAATGCATGAAGCAGGACAATTCTTAGCACAAAGACCACAGCCTACGCACTTATCCTTGTCAATCTTGTACTGCATAAGATTCTTACATACATGAGCTGGACACTTCTTATCAACGATATGAGCGATGTACTCATCGCGGAAATGCTTAAGTGTTGAATTAACTGGGTTAGCTGCAGTCTGACCAAGAGCACAAAGTGAGTTAGTCTGGATTGTCTTTGAAAGCTCTTCAAGAGTATCAAGATCTTCCATAGTCCCCTTACCCTCAGTAATCTTTGTGAGGATCTCAAGGATTCTCTTTGTACCGATACGACATGGAGAACACTTACCACATGACTCATCACAGATGAACTCCATGTAGAACTTAGCAACGTCAACCATACAGTTATCTTCATCCATAACGATAGCACCACCAGAACCCATCATAGATCCCTTCTGTACTAAGTTATCGAAATCGATTGGCTCATCAAGGAACTCTTCTGTAAGACATCCACCTGAAGGACCACCAGTCTGGATAGCCTTGAACTTCTTACCATTAGGAATACCACCACCGATATCATAAATGAGCTCACGAAGTGTAGTTCCCATAGGAACCTCAACAAGACCTACGTTATTTACTTTACCACCGAGAGCGAATACCTTAGTACCCTTTGATCCCTCAGTACCAACAGAAGCGAACTCTGATGCTCCCTCACGAAGAATGTAAGGTACACAAGCAAGTGTCTCAACATTGTTAACACAGGTAGGTTTCTCCCAAAGTCCCTTGATTGCTGGGAAAGGAGGACGAGGTCTAGGCATACCACGCTTACCTTCGATAGAATTAAGGAGTGCTGTCTCCTCACCACAAACGAACGCACCAGCACCAAGTCTGATGTGACAATCAAATGAGAAATCAGTACCGAAGATATTCTTTCCGAGAAGTCCCATCTCTCTAGCCTGAGATATAGCAAGCTTTAAACGATTAACAGCGATAGGATACTCAGCACGTACATAGAAATAACCTTCTGATGCACCAAATGCATAACCAGCGATCATCATACCCTCGATAACTGCAAGTGGGTTACCTTCAAGGATTGAACGATCCATGAATGCACCTGGATCACCCTCATCACCATTACATACAACGTACTTCTGATCAGCCTTTACGTTGTAAGCAAACTGCCATTTTCTACCTGTAGGGAATCCACCGCCTCCACGGCCACGAAGACCTGAAGCAAGAACTTCATCAATAACTTCCTGTTGTGTCATTGAAAGAGCCTTCTTGATACCCTGGAAAGCACCCATACCGATAGCTTCATTGATATCTTCAGGATTGATAACACCACAACCATGAAGAGCAACACGACGCTGCTTCTTATAGAAGTTGATATCCTCCTGCTTAACTTTCTTTTCCTTTGTTGCTGGATCAACATAGAGAAGTCTCTCTACGATCTCACCACCAATAATATCCTTCTCTACGATCTCATCAACATCGTCAATGTTAACCATACGATACAGAGTATCTTCAGGATAAATCTTTACAAATGGTCCCTGTGAACAGAAACCGAAACAACCTACAATATTTACTGTAGCTTTGTCTGAAAGTCCCTTCTCTTCAAGAACCTTCTCAAACTTCTCTTTGATATCCATAGAGTTGCTTGAGAGACATCCAGTACCACCACAGAGAACAATATGTCTCTTGCCGTCAGCACCAGTAAGCTTATCATCCAGACACTTAGTACAAGTGGATGAGCATTCTTCTAATTTCTGAACTGTATCTATCATCTCATATCCTCCCTTCCTAAGCGCCGGCCTGAGCCTTGTAGTCTTCAATTATCTGTGGAACCTGGCCCACCTCAACCTTTGGAAATACTTTACCATTAATGCTTACAGCTGGTGCAATACCACAAGCACCGATGCATCTAAGCGCATCAAGAGTAAAGAGACCATCTGCTGAAGTCTCACCTGGAGCTATATTGAGAAGCTCAGAGAATTTGTCAATAACATTCTGTGCTCCCTTTACATAGCAAGCTGTACCAAGACAGCATCCGATAACATACTTTCCCTTTGGTGTAAGGGAAAAGAATGAATAAAATGTAACAACACCATAGATTTCTGCGACTGAAATTCCAGTCTTCTTTGATACTATTTCCTGTACATCGAGAGGTATGTAACCATACTCATTCTGGATGTCACTGAGTATCATCATGAGAGGAGTCTTCTCTTCTGTGTATCTATCACAGATCTCCTCGATTTTCGCTACCGCAGTAGCCTGTAAGTTACTCATAAGCAGCCCCTTTCGCAGTTTATTTTTACGTGTGAGTCACCTCATCGCGCACTGTTTATATTTTAGCAAATGCAGTGCGGTTAAACAAAGTTAACTTTGTATAAATCAATGTAATCTTTATTCAAAAATAACAGACCCTAAAGGGTCTGTTATCATTCACTCAGCATCGTCATTTTTTGTTTCGTTAACATTATCTATTTTCTTATCATTTTCCGTATTTTTCTTTGACTTATTTTGCTCTTCTTCATCATCTTTGTATATAAAAATTGCAAGGAAAACAAGTATAAAAGCACTTACCGTTACACAGATATCAGCAAAATTAAATACTGGAAAATCTATGAATTTAGCATATATAAAATCAATAACAAAGTTAAGTCTTATTCTATCAATAAGATTACCGATCGCACCACCTATAGTGATAACGGTAAATAGCCTAAGAAGTTTTCTATCGTCACGTTCAATATTTTTAAAAAAGAGAAAACCTAGAAATATGATCATGACTACTGAGACTCCAGCTAGCAGCATCGTATTCTTATTAAATGAGCCCCATGCTGCGCCTGTATTTTTTATATAATACAAAACCAGACCATCACCTATGATTTTAATCTCATCAGAATAAGGTTTCATATTCTTTACTACGAGATATTTTGTTAATTGATCTATAGCAACTAAAACAATTATCAAAAGAGTTGCTAAGCTGATTCTTTTAGCCTTCATTCAATCCCTCTTTATAAAACATAAGAATAGCATCCCGATAAAGGATGCTACTCTGGATATTTCAATATGTTATAAACTATATCATTCCCTTAAAGGAACAGATTTAAAAGTCATCCATAAATGTTATATCAGCAAAAGGATCAATCCCTTCACCGCCTAAAGTCGAGCCATAGACATTTGAAGAATTACTATTCTTATTTGCCATACTCAGCTTTGTACCAGAAGTGCTTCCTGTAGAAAGACTATTTGACCCTGGAGTATCCTTAACCTTTTCAGCTGATACAAAATCAAAGTTTCTTTCTTCAGCTTCCTCTTCTTTTCTATGACCTGCCTGTGCAACAGTATTTGCTGCATTAGGATCAAAATCATTATCATCAAGTGTTCTACGAAGTTTTCTTATAAGGCTGTTAAAGTTTGCCTTATACTCAGCATATTTAGCAGTAAGATCAAGAATCTCTGCTTCCAGTTTCTCTCTTTCCTGCTTAGCTTCTTTTATAATCTCATTACCACGACTGACTGCTTCATTCTCGATTGCTTTTGCATTCTTTTCAGCATTAGTCTTGGACTCTTCGATATTCTTATCAGTTAAAAGAAGTTTCTTATTAAGCTCATCTTCTGTCGCTTTATAATGCTGTACTGTATCAGTTAAAGTAATAACTTTCTCTTTTAATTCAGCATTAGATCTATATAGCTCTCCGTAACTTTTAGATACTTCATCAAAGAATGCCTGAACATCCTTTTTATCAAATCCCAAACCAGGCTTGAATTTCTTCTGTTGAACATCAAGTGGTGTTAACATGTTGTCCCCGAACCCCCTTCTGAAATAGATATTTCAGATGTATTATCCTAAAAATGGTGATACAGAAGAACTATTTAAAATTTCTTCTCTTAAATCACCTGATACCTCTATGTTATTAGGAACGGCTATAAATATTGAAGCTGAAATAGCCTTAAGTTCGCCGCCCATTCCATAACAGGCTCCACCAATAAAATCTATAATTCTCTGAGCACTCTCAAGCTGAAGACCTTCCATATTGATCACGATTGCCTTTCCCTTCTTAAGGAAATCTGCAACGGTCTGTGCATCATCAAACTCCTGAGGCTTTATTACAAATACCTCGCTGGACTTTGCTGATTTAGGTCTTCTTTCTGAACCAGATTCAAATGACACAAGCTTATCCGATGCATTTGATGCAGGTGCCGGATTGCCAAAGCTTGCAAACCTCTTTGTTTCTTTTGGTGTATGCTCATATGTTGGCTTTGCAGTAGTTCTTGGAGCTGGTCTAGCCGCTCTTCTTACTGGAGCCACATCTTCTTCATCGTCGTCATCTTCATCGAAGATATCATCATCTTCGTCGCCTTCATAATCATCATCATCAGGAATCTTGAATAGATCAAAAAAACTCTTCCTGCCAGTTGCCATAACTATTCTCCTTTATACTGTCTTTCTCCAAATATGGCAGTACCAACACGAACCATAGTAGCTCCTTCTTCAACAGCTACAATATAGTCATTGGTCATGCCCATGGAAAGAATGGACATATCAACATTATCTATGTTTTGAGATTTTATGTCAAGTAATAATTCATGCATCCCCTTGAAGATAGGTCTGTTTTCCTCAGGATCATCAACAAAAGGAGCGATCGTCATAAGACCTCTAATATGAATATGTCTATACTTTTCAGCTATTTCTTTTATAAGAGGAACAACCTCTTCTTTACTGACACCAAACTTTGTATCCTCACCAGCATAATTTACCTCAATAAGGACATTTACATGTATGTCTCTTTTCTCAGCTTCCTTCTCTATAACCGAAGCAAGCTTTATAGAATCAACTGAATGAATAAGAACCGCTTTATTAATAATATATTTTACTTTATTAGTCTGCAGATGACCGATCTGATGGAATCTTACAGGAGTAGAAACTTCATCAAATTTTTCTCTAAGCTCCTGAGGCTTATTCTCACCAAACTCGATAACATCAATATCTATAAGCTTTTCTATATCACTAAGAGGTTTAGTCTTACTTACAGCAATAAGTGTAACCTCCTCAGGTTTTCTTCCAACCTTCTTACAAGTTTCATTAATCTTTTCCCTGACTGCACGATAATTATCTTGTATTACTTCTCCCATTTCCTTCAAAACTCCTTACCAAATGGTCCAAAATAACTGAATTAATATAATGTCTGATTAACAGAAACCTGACTAGCATCAAGCACTATATTATCAAACTCTTTCAGATTCTCATCACTCTTTAGAATCGAGAACTCATCCTGTGTTTTTACAACATTAACCTCTATAAACTCAGCAACACCTGTATTGGCCAGATATACTCCTGTCAAAGTATCTCTATCAAGTGATAAAACTGGTGATGCATCTGATTTGTCTTTACTAAGAATCTGATCCGTATCATAGAAGGTTTCTTCATCCACGTAATAATATGCATCATCTGTTTTATATACAATAAGATTAACCTTCTGATTCTTAGATGAACCTTCAGCATCTCCAGCAGAAGCATCATCTTTACTCTTCTCAAACCTTCTTACAGTAACAGACTTTGTTGAAGAATTTTCAGACTCATTTATATATTCCTTTGGAATCTTATAAACTTCCTTTTCCTGAAGAGCAGAATTAGGAACCTTAAGTCCCTCAAACTTGTTAAGAATGATCTCAATATTCAGAAATCTCTCATCGATAAAATCAACCATGTATTTCTGAAGAGGAAGAACTAAAAAGTAGGACTCATCTCTTGGCAGAATTGAGAAGCTTGAAGTAACTTCATTTGGAGAATCATTTATAGTAAATCTAAGCTTATCTTCCGCTTGGATTGCTTTAGCCTGTTCCTCTGTGATCTGACATACTATATTCCAGTTTTCATCAGAAACAATCTTAAATACTGTAGAACCTGTATCCAGAATATCTCCAGATTTAAGAGATGTTTTCTTATAATTGTTCTTGTTGAAATCATCTTCAGAAAGAGTTTCCGGTGTCTTCTTTTCATATCCATCTGTGTAGTATGTAATAACACCGCTCTCGGTAGATTTGATAGTCTGAAGTGTAGAACTAACCTTTGTTCCTCCAGCATTGATCTGCTGCATCATTACATCACTGGAAAGCTCCATAACTTTACTCTCAACCTCAGACTTGAAGTTGTATAAATTAGAAAATGTCACGTCTGAATATGACGCTTTATAAGTATCTATTGTAGATCTGATGCTGGCATAATCAGACTGAGTAAAAAGTCCGTTACCATCATCACTCTCTCCAGTAGCCTTTATGGCTGAGATAATATTTCCCGTCTCATCCACTGTACATACAGGAGCATTCTTCTTAACCTTATCACCATCGTGAACAAAGTAGATCATATATCCAGACTTTGAACATGTGATCTCAATCTCATTTCGGAGAGCTATTCCTGTGCAGGTAATATTACTGTTAATATTACTTGAACCAACCTTATAGGTAGTTATAGGCTCTTTCATAAAGGAAATGATAATACTTGCAATTACGTATATAAGAATAATAGAGAAAATGATAATTGTGGAATTAAGTCTTGCAGATCTGCTAAGTCTTATGACATTACCATTTGCCCTCTTCTTTTTTTTCTGATTAGTTGTATTATTCATTGCTATCCCTTTATTGAGTGAGATTAAACATTATACCTATCTTATCATACAGGTCATCCTGTGATACTGAATCCGCCACAAATATAGAATAAGAACTTCCATCTATTGTAACATTTAACGCAAGTATATTTCCGGCCGCCTTTGTAGTTCCTGTTTTCCAGGAATCAATAGTTATATTGGAAGGCAGCTTGTAATTACCTGCAAGAAACTGATTGGTCGGAGTTATATCATCCTCAAGAACCTGTCCGTCAGCTGTCGTATAAGAATATGTAAATGAATTATATGAATCAATCTCACGGATTATCTCATACTTCTCAGATTCCTCTAAGATAAGATACATATCATATGCAGTAACATAATGATTGTCATCATGAAGACCATGTGGATTAACAAAATGTGATCCCGTGGCACCAATCTGATAAGCTTTCTGATTCATTCTTTCGCAGAAGGCAGATTCGCTTCCACTCACATGCTCTGCAAGAATTACAGCGAAATCATTATACGACTTCATAAGAAGTCCATACAGAAGATTTCTAACTGTTATAGTGCAACCAGCTTTTAGCTGACTTACAAGAGCACCTTCCTCAGTAATCTGAGTATCATGAGTCAGAGTGATCTGATCATCAAGACTTATCTCTCCGTTATATAATGCATCGCAAACAACTATAGCAGTCATAAGCTTAGTTGTACTTGCCGGATAAATTCTTTTAAGTGAATTATAAGAAACTATAGCCTCATGCGTTTCATTATTTACAAGAAGCGCTGCATAAGTGTCAGCAGAAAAATTATCAGGAGACACATCTGCACAGTCAGGAATAACAGCATATTCTGACTGATAACCACCATAGGATATGGTGTGCAGGCTTGGACTTAATGAAACTTCATTAATAGTTTCCATGTCATAATGAGAATCATAATTCACATTTTTGACAATAAAAAAGGTAACGCTTCCTATAGCAAGAAGCATTAACAGTATGTAATAGATAATAGCTTTACCCATTCGTATATCCTTTTAATTTTTATAGAGACTTCTCCAGTCAAGATCTCCTCTTTCAAGAGCCTTGATAAGAAGCTCTGCAGTAGCCAGATTAGAAGCTAGAGGAATATTATATATATCACATAATGTAGATATCTTATTGAAATCGTTATTATGTGGCTGGCTCATACTGTTCTCTCTTAAGAAGATAACCATATCCATCTGATTACTCTCTATCTGAGTAGCTATCTGCTCAACACCACCAAGATGACCAGCAAGGAACTTATGAACGTTAACACCAGATGCCTCTTCAACAAGACGACCTGTAGTCGCTGTAGAATATACATCATGTCTTTCAAGTATTCCGCGGTATGCTATGCAGAAGTTCTGCATAAGCTTCTTTTTAGGATCGTGAGCTATTAGTACAATATTCACCGTAAGACCTCCAACATCTATTTTAATACTTTCTTTTTTGCAAACTTATATTTAATACGATACCAATTCCTATAGCTGAACTCATAAGTGATGTAAGTCCATAACTGATGAAAGGAAGTGGGATTCCTGTATTAGGCAGTACTCTTGTGGCAACACCAATATTGATAAAAGACTGATAACCAATAAGTGCAGCCATTCCTACAGATATCAGCTTGCCAACATCGTCTCTGGCCTGCCTTCCTGCTCTAATACATTGTAACACTATAAGCAAAATAATTCCAATTATTATTACACTACCGAAAAAGCCAAATGCTTCTCCAACTGCTGAAAAGATAAAATCCGTCTGCTGCTCAGAAATCAGATTCGTATCACCTGTATTTGCCTCGCCTTTTTTGCCGAGACCCTTACCCATAAGCTGGCCAGAACCTATAGCCATAACAGAGTTTTCCTGCTGTCTTGACTCATCCTCATACTCAGATGGATAAATAAAGGACATGATACGTTTTACCTGATGCTCATAGAGAAGTTTCTGATCATCTCTCTGAATATACCAAAGGAAAACACTTACAAGAGGTATAAGAATAAGAAGCGCTATACCTATTATCTTATAACTAAGACCTGACAGATAGAAAAGAGTCAGGACAACCATTGTAAGACAGATAAGTGTTGAAAGGTCAGGCTCCTGATAAATAAGAAATGAAGGAATAGCCCAGAAAAAGACAAATCCCATAATTCCTCTAAGGCTGTTAACCTTTTCATCATCCATAAGCTTACTTAGATAAGCAGCAAAGAAAATGATCATGATTGTCTTTGTAAGCTCAGAAGGCTGGAATCTGATACCCGCAATTGTAAACCATCTTGTAGCAGAGTTAACTGTAGATCCTGCAATAAGAACCAGAACAAGCAAAACAACACTAAAGAAATAAAGAGGTATATATAGTCTTGAAATCAAATGGTAATCAATCACAGATAATGTAAGCATAATTACGATAGAAACCGCAACACCGACTGCCTGCTTTACTGTAAATTCATCATCAACGCTGTTAATAATGAATACTCCGAGTACCATAAGAGCAATAACCAAGAACAACAATATGAAATTATAATTCTTAAAATTATATTTCTTAAACAATTTAATCTCCTACTACACCACCATCATCAGTGAATGTGGCATCATTAAGTGCTTCTTTATCATACATATATGCATAGATGAATCCAGTCAGATCCGCCGCATTAGATGAAGCGTATCCATTTGGAATTACAGTAGTAACTGAAACCTCAGGCGCGGTATATGGCGCGTATGAAATAAAGAGCGCATGCGCCGGCCTGTCTTCACCTTCCTGAGCGGTTCCTGTTTTACCAGCAATCTGTACATTAACAGAATTAAGAAGCTTATTATCTTTAAGGTCGTCAGTAACAACCAATCGCATACCAGTATGCACCTGATTCCAGAGAGCACTATCGATATTTACCTGAGATGCGATGGTATGATTAGATGTTCTGACTACATTTCCTTCATAATCCGTTATCTTATTCATTAGAGACAGATTATAGCAGGTACCACCATTTGCAATAGTTGTAACATAACGAGATAGCTGAACCGGAGCATAGTTATGAGTACCCTGTCCAATAGCACTAGTAACAGCATCGTTATTAGAAAACTTAGGTGCTATCTCTTCTATCTCTATTCCAGACTTTTCAGTAAGTCCGAACATACTAGCATATTTCTTAAGGCTTGCAAGACCCTCATCATCCACATAGGAGCCAGATCTTGTAGCAAGTCTGTATCCAACCGTAAAGAAGAAATAATTACATGAAATGTCTATGGCAGTTGGAATACCAATAGAACCATGAGTCAGATGATAATCTCTATAAATCCAGCACTTAGGTTTTGTATATACATCCTCAAAAACACCAAGGTCGGTAATATACTCATCTATACCGAGAACTCCCTCAGATACACCAGCTACAGCAGAAATAGGTTTAAATGTTGAACCAGGAGCGGTTCTCATCATGGTAGCTCTGTTATATAGAGGATTCGTATGATCCTCAAGAAGTGATGCATAATAATCTGGATCAACATAGTTAGTCAGATAGTTATTATCATAGCTAGGATAACTTACCATAGCTCTGACTTCACCAGTATTTACATCCGTAACAACAACAGCACCTGAACAAGGTGTAAGTGCAAGCATTGCTGGAGTAATTTCAAGAGATGTAAGCTTTGCCATAATAAATCCATAAGGAGTCATGGCACCAGATCTAAATGCAGTAAGCTCTACATCACCTTCTTCAGTAAGTACGCCCTGGTCATAAAGAAGCTCTATAACATCATAACTTGAAAGGCTTCCCTCTCTGATCATATTTCTTATAACACGATTATTGAAATCCTCATCATCCTGAAGATATTCGATAATATAGTCGATGAGCATACTATAGATTTCATCAGAATCATAGTATTTGTCATCTTCTTCAATAGAAGTAATATCTATAGCTTCAACACTAATAAGATATCTCAAGAAATCCTGAAGTGAAGTTTCATCATTTGTATAAGCAAGGAACTTCTTTGAATTCTGATTAACCTTACCTACATCATAGATGCCTTGAGCACTAAGCATCTCACATATATATTCACAGTAGTCCTTATATTCTGTATCCAGATTCTCAAGTTCAACTGGATTATCAGTAAGGAGCCCCTCCATAGTTTCAAGAGTATAAGCCTGTCTTGTTGTAAAGTTTGAATAAACCTGCTGTTCAAGTTCTGTAGCATCAGGACCATTCATATGTGAAAGCTTCAGCTGATTATTACTAAAGAATGCGGCATACACATCAGTAATAGGAATGATCTTCTCTTTATTACCTTCCGCAGCATAAGCGATATTATGAATCTTAGACATGAGAATAGATGCGATTTCCTTCTCGAGCATATCATAACAATACTTCTGAAGATCTGTATCTATGGTGAGGTAGATATCATTTCCTGCTATAGAAGGTGTATCACTTGTTACTTCCAGGACTTTACCAAGATTATCTACATAAAGAACCTGTTCACCATCAGTACCATGAAGGTCTGTTTCAAACACCCTTTCAATACCTGATTTTCCAACGACATCAGAACTATTATACTTATTTTCACCCAACTCCTCATTGAGCATATCTATATCTTCCTGAGATGCTTTACCAACATATCCAATGATATGTGAAAAATACTTGGCATCATTATAGACACGGCTTGATTCAATAAGAATATCCATGCCAAGAAGATTATCTTTATTTTCAGTGATTGCTGCTCGGCTCTTTTCTGATATATTATGAGCAATCTCTACAGGAACATACTGCTGGAAACGGTTCAGCCACAGATTATATCTGCAGGCAAGAATCTTCATAGCAGTCTCATCGTCATAATCACTGCTTATTTCAAAAAGTTTCTTCAGATAATCTACAACCTCTTTAGGTTTAGCATTAAGCTGCTCGTCAGTAAGATCATCTACTGTATCAGCTGCATAAACATCCTTAAGGAAGTTCTTTAATACCTGGCCTTCAACATTATAGGAATACTTACCGTCTTTATAGTCGATTCTGAAAGAAGAATCGATGTCATCTCCATTTGACTGTAAGATTCCAAGTGTATTAGCAATAATACGATTCTTAAGAACATTTTCAGATATATTCATATTCTCAGCATCTATAGGAAGCTGATTACTATTTCCAAATGTAAGTGTATAAGCAATCTTGTTATAAGCAAGAAGATTACCGTTTACATCGTATATATTTCCACGAATAGAATTAACTGTAAGTGTTTTCTCTGACTTAACCTCAAAGCTCTTTGAATAATCTTCACCCTGTTCGATCTGAAGAGTAAAGAGTCGGTTAATAAGAATAGTAAAAAGCACCAAAATAAGGAGTGTTACCGGGAACACTCTGCTCTTGATATATTCTAAAGTGATTTCCTTAAAGGATATAAAAAGATCCTTAAGCAATCTCATTTTTCTCTACCCTCTTCTTTATAGCCTTATTGATTCGAACATATATTCTATAGATAACAATTGTCGCAATAACAGTTGAAAGAATATGTGGCAGGAATATATGTACAAAATAAAAGCTAAGATTAGTTCTATTACGAAGCAAAAATGCAGCAACGTATGTTATAAAATCAAATACAGTTTCGTCCACAATAATAATGAAAACGGGCATCATAACATCCTCCATAAGGTATTGCTTATGGAAGGCACCGTTAAGATATCCGATTATCATAAATAGAAAGCAATATGGACCAATCAGAGTACCAAAAAAGATATCATACAGAAAGCCCGAAACAAAGCCTGTTAGAAGTCCTTCTCTTCTACCTCTCATAATTCCGAAAGACATGGTAACGATCAGAAGCAGATTAGGTGCTATACCACGAACATTATGAAAGGAAAAAAGTACACTCTGTAAAAGAAATGAAATTATTATAAGTAATAATATAACAAACGATCTACGCATTAGTAGTTCACTTCCTGTTTACGATCAAGAATAACAAGTACATCCTTGATATCATTAAAATTAACAGTCGGAATGATATGTGCCGTCTGAGTAAGATTATTGGAATCCTGTTCTACACTGGTAACATACCCTATGGTAATACCATAAAGATATCTATCCGATACACTGGAGGTAATAATCTTATCACCTTCAGATACGATAGCATTTTTATCTATATCAGTTGCAAGAAGGTAACCAGCATCCATTGTCTGAATACTTCCCTCGATATTGCAGAGATTACCTGCTGTACCTATCTCACCTGTAACATTTGCTCTATCATCAATGATAGCTCTGACCTTTGCATAATCATCATAGGATTCAACAACAATACCAAGAAGACCGTCATCACAGATAACATTACAGCCCTCATAAACCTCATCGTTGAGTCCCTTATTTATATAGAACTCATTAAACCAACCAGAAGAATTAACAGAAAATACTCTGGCTGCAGTCTTTCTATATTCAGGATAAAGTTCGTCAAGATCATACAGATCACGAAGAGTCTGCAATTCAGCGAGCTCAGCTTCATTCTTACCAATTTCATTCTGAAGATCTGTTACCTGACCACGAAGTTCTGTATTTTCATCTTTAAGTTCTTTAATATCACCAAATACAGCTACTTTTTCTTCAACCCAGTCACCGATATCATTTACGCCCTCCTGGAGCGGAGTGATAACTCCACCGGTTATTTCTCTAACTGGTTTAAGCACTTCAGGAAAAAACGCTGATACAATAGTCAGCGCTATACAAATAACTGAAAGTGCAATCAGAAGATATTTAGGACTTAAATCTTTTTTATAATTGAATTTCATATCAATCCTTCTTCATTCATACTGTAATAAGTTCCATTTCCTATTATTATATGATCCAGTAGCGGAATATGCATCTCATCGCCCAGAGCTTTGATCTGTTTAGTTACAGTAACATCTTCTACACTTGGACTTGGATCACCGGACGGGTGATTATGTATTATTACAATATTTGCAGCATCTGCTCTCAGGGCTTCTTTAAAAAGCTCTCTTGTCGAAAGAATACACCTATCAATACTACCTTCTGAAAGCAAAACCTTCTTTATAATGTTATTAGACGTAGTATTAAACAGTGCATATACTCTCTCCTTTGTCTGATACCTAACCTCTTCCATAAAGAAATCAGCAACAGAACTTGGAGAATTAAGTGAAAGAGCTTTTTCAGTCCTTTCAGATGCGATTCTTTTAGATATTTCAGTTAGGGCAATTATCTGACTTGCCTTAACCTTTCCTACTCCAGGGATCTGAATCAGGTCATTTAAATATCTGTAATTTAATCCTGAAAGCCCCTTATATATAGGATGATCATTAAGTATGATCTGCGAAAGCTCTATAACACTTTGTTCACTACTTCCCGTACGAAGAATTATAGCTAAGAGCTCCGCGTCAGACAAAACATGAGGACCATGAATTAGCAGCTTTTCTACTGGTTTTTCATGTTCTGCCATATCTTTGATTTTGTTTTTATTCATATATAACACCAATAGTCAGGGGACTTTCTTGGTGAATGAACAACGCTTATGTTAACATATAGCAGGTATTTTAGAAAGTTTTTTTTCTACTATTTTCTGGAGGGACATCATAATACCAAACTTAGCATGCTGGTATGTAAGTCCTCCCTGGAAATACACTGCATAAGGTTCTTTAATTGGCGCATCTGCTGATAATTCTATAGATGCACCAGAGATAAATGCACCTGCCGCCATGATTACATCCGAATCATAACCAGGCATAGCCCAAGGTACAGGCTTTACATAGCTGTCTACTGGAGCAGCTGCCTGAATACCTTCGCAGAAAGCTTCAATAAGTTCGGGACTTCCAAGAGTTACAGCCTCAATTATATCGTAACGTTCCTCAGTAGAATCAGGAATAGCTGTAAAGCCAAGGCCTTCATATACATTTGCAGCAAAGATTGCACCCTTTAAAGCTGAAGCTGTAACTGTTGGTGCAAGGAAAAGACCTTGCGCAAACTGAGCTGTAAGACCAAGTGATGCTCCAACTTCCTTCTCAATTCCAGGAGTGATAAGTCTGGCCGCACAGTTTTCAATACATTCCTTAGTTCCGCAGATATATCCACCTATAGGAGCAAGACCACCACCAATATTCTTAATCAGGGAGCCAACAACCATGTCAGCACCTACATCAGAAGGCTCTGTAGTCTCAACAAACTCACCATAGCAGTTATCTACCATAACAAGTATATGTTTTCCTGTCTCTTCCTCTATCTTTCTGATAAAGCTTATAGCGTCACCAATCTGTTCTACAGAAAGAGAAGGTCTTGTATCATAACCCTTAGATCTCTGAATCTCAATCAGCCTAGTTTTATCATTGATTGCCCTCTTAATGCCATCATAATCCCAGGAACCATCAGGAAGTAGACCAACCTCAGAATATGTAATACCAAACTCTGCAAGACTTCCCTTTTCGGGTCTTATACCTATAACTCCCTGAAGTGTGTCATATACTGGACCTGCTATAGAGAGTATCTCATCTCCAGGACGAAGATTTCCAGCCAGAGCTATTGTAAGTGCATGGGTTCCACATGTAATCTGCTGACGAACCAACGCATCTTCAGTATGAAAAATCTCCGCATAAATCTTTTCCAGAGTATCTCTACCACTATCATTGTAACCATATCCAGTGGTTCCCTTAAGATGCTCCTCGGCGAGACGACATTTGGCCATAGCCTGCTGAACCTTAATCTGATTAATCTCGGCAATCTTATCAATCTTTGCGAATCTATCAACAAGTTTTTCCTCAATCTTAGCACAGTAATCATAAACATCCTCTGAGATTCCTGTACTTAGATAATATTCTTTTAAACTATTTGCTATATCACTCATTTTTCCACCATTTCTATATTGTTTTCATTATATATTCAAGGATATTCTCATCTGTTTCCACCGGTTCTAAAGTATATTCTTCTGAGAACACATCTCTATCCAGCCAGATAACATCCTTTTCTCTTCTAAACCATGTCATCTGTCTCTTAGCAAAATGTCTTGTATTCAGCTTAATCTGTTCGAAAGCATCCTCAAGAATCTGTTCAGCTATATCTCTATCTAGCTTTCCCTCGTCAATCCTGTCGAGAGCACTATAAAGCTCTTTATATCCTATGGCTTGCATGGAATTCATATCCATAGTACAGCCAGAAGCCCTAAGATTCATGACTTCTTCAAGAAGGCCAGCATCTTTCATAAGATCAACCCTCTTATTTATCCTGCTATATAACCTTTCTCTATTCATAGAAAGAACAAAGTAAGACGAATCATATACAGATTCTTTTACTCTCTCCTCAGCATTATGTTCAGAGATTGGCCTTCCATGAATATGATAATACTCAAGCGCTCTTATAACTTTTCGGTGATTATTCTTATGTATCACCTGAGTTGATGCAGGATCAACTGTTTTTAGTTTTTCATAAAGAGAATCTATATCACCTGTTTTTTCCAAATACTCTTCAAGCTCATGTCTATAGGAATGATCATTTCCAGAAGACTCTTCATCACTGAAATTAACATCATAAAGCAAAGCCTGAATATAAAAACCTGTTCCACCAGCAACTATAGGAATATGCCCCCTGGCTGTTATCTCATCAACAAGACTCTTTGCTTCCGTCTGAAAGACTGTAACGTCAAATGGAAATGAAGGATCATAACAATCTATAAGATGATGTGGAACCCCTTGCATCTCTTCCTTAGTTATCTTCGCACTTCCAATATCAAGACCTTTATATACCTGGATACTATCAGCAGAGATAATCTCTCCATTTATCCTTTTAGCAAGATTTATGGAGAGATCCGTCTTTCCTACAGCAGTAGGTCCTGTAAGCACTATTATTTTTTTCTTTTTATTATCTTCCATTAATTAATAATGTATATCCTATATTTAATCAACGATTCGTTTAAACTTTTTATCTAGATCCTGTTTTGTCATCTTTATCAGAGTTGGTCTTCCATGAGGACATGTATAAGGATCCTTAAGTTTCATAAGTTTCTCTATAAGATCTCTGACTTCATACTCAGAAATCTCCTGATTACCTTTTATCGCGGCCTTACATCCCATAGTAGCTAGCTTTCTAACAAAGATGTCCTCTGTTACCTCCTTAACTCCATCTGAAAGATAAGAAATAAGTTCATTAAATACTTCTCGTCCATCAAGACCTATAAGATTAGCCGGCATAGCAGAAAGTTTAACTTCATTACCCCCAAACTCTTCTATCTCAAAACCATATGTTTTTAAATAATTAACATTTTCAAGAACAGCCTGTTTTTCAGCGTTAGTAAGAGTCACAACTTCTGGAGGGTACATAGTTTGGCTATGTATTTTTCTTTCTTTAAACTCAGCAAGAAAGGTTTCATAATTTACCTTTTCATGAGCAGCATGCTGATCCATAAGATAGATAGCACCATCATATTCAGTAATCCAATATGTTTTAAACACCTGACCTATGATCTTATGATGTCCCTTAGCTTCTTCTGAAAGAAATCTAGTTTCAGAAAGCTCCTGCTGTTCATAAGAAACCTTAGGTTCTTTTTCTTTAGATTCTTTATCCTTACTTACAGTATTCAGACTTTCAAGATAGTCCTTTGGAAGAAGACTTTCTAAGATAGAAAAGCTACCCTTAGCAGTGCTATTTGAAGAAGAATCTCTAGTAAACGAACTGGTATGAGAATCTCTTACTTCATCTTTAAACTCAGGCTTCTTATATTCCTGAGATTCAAACTCCTGTTTCTTAGGTACTTCCTTAACAGGATTCTCAGCAATATATGATTCTTCTGTTTTATTTTCCTCAACCTTAGAAGCTTCCACATTGGTATATTCAAACTTGGACTCTTCTATATTTGTAGATTCAAGCTTTGCATCTTCTTCATTTCGAGTTTCAAACTTAGATTCTTCTACTTTGGCTGGAGCCACATAAGTTTGAGTATCCTTAATCTTAGAAAAATCAGGACGAGCTATATAATCTTTCTCAGATTCAGGAATCATTTCCTTATCAGTAAGTGCATCCTTAACAGCATGAAATACCGCATGGAAAAGAGCCTTTTCATCATCAAATCTAAATTCACGCTTTGCTGGATGAACATTTACATCAACCATGTAAGGTGGAAGCTCAATAAATAATGCGGTATAAGGAAACTTATGCTGCATAATATGAGTCTTATATGCTTCCTCAATAGCTCTATTAACTACCGGACTCTTTATAAATCTGCTATTAACAAAGTAATTCTCAAAGCCTCTGTTTCCTTTAGAAAGAAATGGCTTTCCAATATATCCGCCAATCTTGATATTCTCATCTTCATAATTAACATCAAGAAGAGCTCTGGCAATCTCCTTACCATATAGAGAATATATAGTCTCACGAAGTCTGCCATCTCCCTGAGTATCAATAATAGTCTTTCCACCAGATATAAGCTTAATCGCAACATCAGGATTAGAAAGAGCTATATGAGTCATCATATCATTTATATACGAGCCCTCTGTCATGTTGGTCTTCAGGAATTTAAGTCTGGCAGGAGTATTGAAGAATATTTCTCGAGAAATAATTGTTGTTCCATCAGGAGCACCAATACTTGTCATCTCCAGTTCCTTACCACCTTCAATAACATATCTTGTTCCTGTTAATGATTCATGAGTCTTTGTTATCATTTCAACCTTGGATACCGCTGAAATAGTTGATAAAGCTTCACCTCTAAATCCTAGTGAAGATATAGCAAGAAGATCATCAACATTATCAAGCTTACTAGTTGCATGACTCATAAATGCTTTTCTAACATCAGATTCTTCAATACCATCACCGTTATCAGTGACCCTTATCATACTGGTGCCACCATCAGTTATCTCAACTGTGATTCTGGTCGCACCGGCATCGATAGAATTCTCCACAAGTTCCTTTACGATAGATGCAGGTCGTTCGATAACCTCACCAGCAGCTATCTTATCAATTGTATGTTGATCAAGTACTTTAATCATGTCTTTTAACCTTTAAGAAATATATTAATTAAGTCGCTCCTTTAACTCCTGAAGATATAGCAGTGCCTTAACAGGAGTCATGTTATCAAGATCCATATTCTTAAGTTCACTTGTTATATTCATTTCCTCTGTAGAAGCAAAGAGAGAAAGCTGTCCAGGAGTATCCTTCTTGCTTTCCTTATGGGAAGTTATTACCTTAATATCTTTTGCTTTACCTGTGATATCCTCTTCACTAAGTATAGCTGCAATCTCCTTAGCTCTATCAGTCACAACAGATGGAACACCAGCAAGACGTGCAACCTCAATACCATAAGATCTGTCGGCACCGCCTCTGATAATCTTTCTAAGGAATACAAGACTGTCACCTTCATGCTGAATAGCTATAGAATAATTATTTACTGATGAGAGCTTATCCTCAAGATCAGTAAGCTCATGATAATGGGTCGCAAAAAGAGTCTTTGCACCAACCGCATCCTTATCAGCTATATATTCCACAACAGCCCATGCAATAGAAAGACCATCAAATGTTGAAGTACCACGGCCTATCTCATCCATGATGATAAGCGAATCCTTTGTAGCATTACGTAAAATATTGGCAACTTCACTCATTTCCACCATAAATGTAGACTGTCCCTGAGCAAGATCATCACTTGCACCTACTCTTGTAAATATCCTGTCAGATATAGAAATACTTGCACTATCTGCAGGGACAAATGAACCAATTTGAGCCATCAACGCTATAAGAGCCGTCTGTCTCATATATGTAGATTTACCAGCCATATTAGGTCCGGTAATTATCATAATCCTGTTACCCTGTTCATCCAGATAAGTATCATTGGGGATGAAATCAGAATTATTCATTATCTTTTCAATAACCGGATGACGGCCATTCTTTATATCAATAATTCCATCATCTGTGATGCCAGGTCTCACATAATTTGCTCTTACTGCAACAACAGATAAAGAAGCAAAAACATCAGCAAGTGCTATATAATCAGCTGTCTTCTGAACTCTGATTATTTCAGCTGATAATTCATCACGAAGCTTTACAAATTCATCATATTCAAGACCATACAGGTTTTCTTCCGCACTAAGAATATCACTGGAAAGACGAGATAATTCATCTGTAGTAAATCTCTCAGCATTAGAAAGAGTCTGCTTTCTGATAAAGTAATCAGGAACCAGATTCTTGTATGAATTAGTAACCTCAAAGAAATAACCAAATACACGGTTAAACTTTATTCTAAGGTTCTTTATACCTGTCTTTTCTTTTTCCTTCTCTTCCATCTCAGCAAGGATGGATTTAGCATTTAACTTCTTATCTCGATAGTCATCAATTACAGGATTATATCCTGATTTAAAGATACCACCTTCTCTAACCGTAATAGGTGCATCCTCATCTATAGCACTATCAATGAGAGCATATATATCCTGAAGAGTATCCATATTTTCATACATCTCATCGAAAAGACGTCCACTAAATTCTTTAAATAGATTCTTTATATCAGGAAGATACATAAGAGATGTCTTAAAACTAAGAAGGTCTCTTGGGTTCGCAGTCTTCATAGAGATACGAGTCATAAGTCGTTCCATATCATATATAGAACCAAGATATTCTCTCATCTCATCGCGATTCATAATTCCAACATTTAGAGACTCGATAGCATCAAGTCTATCCTCAATAAGAGATATATCCATAAGAGGCGCTTCAATAAAGCTTCGTAGCTTACGAGCTCCCATAGCAGTCTTTGTCTTATCAAGAACCCAAAGAAGTGAACCATATCTCATACCATCACGCATAGTCTCAGTAAGTTCAAGATTACGCTTGGTTGATGAATCTATGATCATGAAATTATCAGCAAAATATAATCTCAGGTGGTTAATCTGTCCAAGAGAACTCATCTGTGTATCATAAAGATAAGTAATAAGTGCTCCTGAAGAACAAACAATCTCAGGATAATCCTTAAGGCCAAGTCCTTCCACACCTTGAACATTAAACTGACTTTCAAGAATAGTTTTTGATGCTTCGAATTGATATTTTTTCTCCGCAACCTTGCTCTCTGTTATGCCCATTTTGTTGAGCAGATCATTGTAGGTTAACATAACTTTTTTATCGTTAACCCATCCTGCATTATCACTTACAATTATCTCTTTGGGCTGATATCTAACAATCTCATCAATGATTTTTGAAGGGGTATTCAGACTTGTACAATCAAATTCTCCAGTTGAAATATCAGATACAGATAATCCATAAACTGTACCTCCTTGTTTCTCAGCACGAGACAACTCTGATATACACATGATATATTTGTTCTTATCATCTGTAAGACTGCCCTCTCCCATACTGGTACCAGGCGTTACAATACGGATAACCTTACGTTCAACAAGCCCTTTAGCAAGTTTAGGATCCTGAACCTGTTCACAGATGGCTACCTTATGACCATTCTCAATAAGCTTACCAATATAAACCTCTGCAGCATGATAAGGGATTCCACACATTGGAGCCCTCTCTTCCATACCACAGTCTTTACCTGTTAGAGTTAATTCAAGTTCTCTTGAAACATTTTCTGCATCCTCAAAAAACATTTCATAAAAATCACCCAGCCTATAAAAAAGTATAGAGTCTGGGTTTTCATCCTTTGTAGCAAGATAATGCTGCATCATAGGAGATAATTTAGTTCTATCAATAGTGCTTGAATCCATTAGTAAGTCCTTAATCTTAGATTTATAATGAGTGTCCCAGGTAATAGAAGCCTTTAGCCTCATCTAGTTTTACATCAATAAATGTTCCAACCAGTTCTGGATTTCCTGGGAAATGAACCAATATATTATTATCCATACGGCCTGTAACATATCCATCCATATGGTCATTTACACTTTCAACTAATACATTTTTAACCTGACCTTCAAAACGACTGGAAGCTTCAGCAGATACTTTTCTTACTTCCTCAAGAACCCTCTCAAAGTTCTTATCTACTACTTCTGGAGGAAGCTGTTCCATCTTAGCAGCTGGGGTTCCAGATCTTATAGAATAAATAAATGTAAAGGCCTGATCATACTTTGCATATTTTATAACATCTAATGTATCTTCAATATCCTCTTCAGTTTCACCAGGGAAGCCAACCATAATATCAGTTGTAAGTGATACATCAGGAAGTTTAGCTCTAATCTTATCTACAAGAGCAAGATAATCTTCTTTTGTATATCTACGATTCATAGCTTTAAGAATTCTAGATGAACCAGCCTGAACAGGAAGATGTATATGTCTTGCAATCTTTGGATTTTCAGCAATAACATCCAGAAGTTTATCAGACAGATCCTTTGGATGACTGGTCATAAAACGAATTCTTTTAAGTCCTTCAATCTTTGCCACATCATTAAGAAGATCAGGAAAATCATAATCAGGATTTTCTTTTATTATATCGCTTTCATCAAGGAAATTAATTCCATATGAATTAACATTCTGACCAAGAAGCATTATCTCAACACAGCCATCATCAACTAATCTATTAACCTCTGAAAGGATATCCTCTGGTGTTCTGCTTCTTTCTCTACCTCTAACATACGGAACAATACAATAAGTACAGAAGTTATTACACCCATACATAATATTTACACCAGACTTGAAACTGTACTTTCTCTTTTCTGGAAGATTTTCCACATGAGTCTCTGGAACATCAAGTACTTCGACAACTGTTTTCTTATCTGTTTCTGTAAGCTTATAGAACAGAAGTTCAGCAAGTTTATAGAAATTAAATGTTCCAAAGATAAGATCTACAAAGCTGTAACTGGACTTTATATAATCTACAACGCTCTGCTGCTGCATCATACAGCCACAGATACCAATAAGCATGTTCTTATTAGCTTCTTTTCTCTTCTTAAGAGAGCCAAGATGTCCATAAAGCTTTTGATTAGCATTTTCTCTTACTGTGCAAGTATTAAATATAATAAAATCTGCTTCTTTCTCTGTATCAACCTCTTCAAATCCGATACGAGAAAGAATACCTATCAGTTTTTCAGAATCATGGGCATTCATCTGACAGCCAAAGGTCTCAACATGAAAAGTTGGACGATGTCCATCTGTAATTATCATTTCTTCTATAAGCTCATGACATCTGTCCATAAAGAACTCCTGACGAGCAGGTTCAACTAATGGTGCAGACTGTATAATATCCTGATTCAATATATGTGTATCTTTAATATCCATCAATTTTTCCTTTAACAAATTATTTTATAGACTCTCAACTTCCTTCATCCAGAGAGCAACTGAAGCATCACTTGGCATTCTAAGATCACCTCTAGGTGACATAGAAACACTACCAACCTTTACACCATCAGGCATACAGCTTCTCTTAAACTGCTGACTGAAAAGTCTTCTATAATACATGGTCATCCACTTCTTGATTTCTTCCTCAGAATAATCATCTTTAAATGCTTTCTTAGCTAGGAAGAATATCTTTGTAGGTGTATATCCATATCGAAGACTATAATAAATAAAGAAGTCATGAAGCTCATATGGACCTACTTTTTCCTCTGTCTTCTGAGAAATGTTACCTTCTTCATCAGGAGGAAGAAGTTCTGGACTGATAGGGGTATCCAGAATATCAGTAAGCACATTCTTAGCTTCTGGGAAGATATCATTTTCCACTACACTGTCGATCATCCATCTTACAAGAGTTTTAGGTATACTTCCATTAACGCCGTACATACTCATCTGGTCGCCATTATAAGTACACCAGCCAAGAGCAAGTTCTGAAAGATCACCAGTACCAACTACAAGACCTCCGATCTTATTGGCATAATCCATAAGCACCTGAGTTCTTTCTCTTGCCTGAGTATTTTCATAAGTCACATCCTTTGCCTCAAGATCATGTCCCAGATCCTTAAGGTGCTGAATACAAGCATCCTTAATATTTATAACTAATGGCTCAGCTCCAAGAGCTTTAATAAGTTCAAGAGAATTATTATATGTTCTGTCAGATGTACCAAAGGCAGGCATAGTAATTGCTATAAGATCACTTGGTTCTCTTCCAAGCTTTGCAAGAGCCTGAGCAGCAACAAGAAGTGTAAGGGTTGAATCCATACCTCCTGACACACCAACAACTGGTTTTGAGCCTGTAAGGTTGAGTCTTCTTGCGAGACCACCAACCTGCATTTCAAATATCTCATTACATCTCTTAATTCTCTTAACCTTTGTTCCAGGGATAAATGGCTTCTTAGAGGCGATAATGTATTCACCATCTGATGAAGGTAAGTCAATATCAGAAACAAAAAGCGTTGTTAGCTTACTGATTTCCTTTCTAAACTTATATGCTGCATCAGAAAATGTTGTAGAAACCTTTCTATCATGACGAATCTTTCCAAGATCCATATCAGCTATAAGAAGATAATCAGTAGCAATAAAGTCCTTATTCTCATTGATCACTGCACCATTTTCAGCAAGTAAAGAATGACCAGAGAATATAAGATCCTGAGTTGATTCATCAGCACCAGCAGATACGTAGAGATATTCAGCATGAAGAGCCGCAGACTGATGCTTAACAAGACTCTTTCTATATTCTCTCTTTGCAATAGTTTCATTGCTGGCTGAAATATTAACAATAAGTTCGGCTCCACCAAGGGCAAAGATATTTGAAGGTGCTATTGGAGCCCAGAGATCCTCACATATCTCTACTGCAAACTTAATCTTTCCGTTAATATCATAGATTATATTATTACCAACAGGGATTTCATAATCCTCTATATCGAAACTCAGTTCTATACCAAGTTCAGAAAAACTAAGAGATGAAGTGCGGAGCGTATCAGCTGATGCAAACCATCTCTTCTCATAAAACTCACTGTGGTTCGGAATAAATGTCTTCACAGAGATACCCAGAATACGAGTATTCATTATTACAAATGCAGTATTATAAAGTCTGTTATCAAGTAAAAGCGGAGCACCTACAACAATGACCTCTTCTCTATCCACTGTACTATCAATGATACGACCTAAGGCTTCATTAACTCCTGACATAAGCGTATCCTGGAAAAAGAGATCCTGACAGCAATATCCAGTAACAGCAAGTTCAGGAAATGCTATGATAGACGCATCATAATCATAAGCCTCTGAAAGCTTTTCAAGAATCTTATCTGTATTATATTCTGTATCACCTACAAAAACCTTAGGCACACAGGCAGCAACTCTATAAAAATCAAACATACTTTTCCTCCCTAACGTGACTTAATATCTTTATTTATCCCTTCAAGATATGGAACCAAAGCAGGTCCATCTGGTTTTAAGAAATAATCATCATCAAGTTCTATATATTTAAAGTTCTTGGCATGACCTTCTTTAACTCGTTCTATATAAGTTTTTAGCTCAGAAAAACGAAGATAATAGATATCATTTCGCTCCGTAAATAGAATTAGAATAAAGGAAAGACCACCCTGTTTTTCAAACTCTTCCATAAACTTGTATTGATGATCATGGATATTCTGAAGTGAGAAGGTATCTGTTTTACATTCTTTAGCATCAAAACATACCGGAATTTCTTGAACCACACCTATATAATCAACAGTCGAATCCTTTTCAAAGTACGCTTCAGTTATCAGCTTTCTTTCGGAATCAAACTTAAGTGGCGTAATAGGTGTAGGAATCTTCTGAACCAGAGAAAGTCCAGCATTTCTATAATATTCATTTGTGGAATTAATAAGACTTTCAAAGGCGGAACCTCTAAGTCCTCTCGTTTTCCATGTAGCCATATTTTTTCCTTTAGTCTAAACTCTATCCATTTATCACAAACTGAAAAGCCTTTGGAGGCTTTGCAGAAAACGTCTTTCCTGAAAGGTTATCATAATCATCAGTAAAAACATCATTATCAAGACTATCTTTCAAAGGAAATGTAATCTCATAAGCAAAAAGCATCTGCGAGTTTATCTTGTGACTTTCTTTAAACTTCTTATTCACTGACTTATCACCATACTTTATATCGCCAATAATAGGCATTCCCAGGTACGCAAGATGTGATCTTATCTGATGACTCTTACCTGTGATAAGCTCTATTCTAAGTAATGATACATCAAACCTCGAAACATACTTTTCAAGACTCACTTCAGTTTCTATAAGAGAAGCTGTCTTACTCGGTTTATCTGAAATAGTTACTATATTCTTCTTTTCATCTTTACTGAGATAAGCCTTATAATGTCCTAGTTTCTTAGCTTTACCAGGAACACAGGCAAGATAATACTTCTTTGCCGCACGGCTTCTTATAACCTCAGAGAGTATTCTAGCTCCAGCTGGAGTCTTAGACGCAAGGATTATACCACTTGTATTTCTATCAAGTCTATTAACTACAGATGGTCTAAAAGTACTAAGGCTTTCTTCTGTAACACTTCCCGATTCAAGTAAATAAGAAATGATAATCTCATTTATTGATACATCATCCTTCTTTGCTTTTTGAGAAAGCATATTCACAGGTTTATTGCAGAAGATATAATTCTCATCTTCATAAATAATATCCAGCTCACCTGTTTTTTCAGCACCAGTAAGTCTTTCCATCTTCTCAGATTTAAAACCTGCTATAGTTTCATCACTGAGATACAGCTTTACAGAATCACCCACACGAAGCGTTTCATTACCATCTGCTTTTTTATCATTTAAAACAATATTCTTTTTACGTAACATTTTATATATGAAAGAAGCTGGAGCTTTATCCAGGTAATTCATACAAAGCTTTTTCAGCTTGTATCCCTCTTCATTTTTCGTGACATGTATTTCTTTCATATACCATTTCCGTTTTTATATTCCCATAGAAAGTATAGAATATTCTATATCTTCATCTATAGCACGAGTCTCAGCATCAGCCTCGCGAAGTTTTGAGATTTCTTTTTCAAAAGTCTGATACTTCTCCGTGATAAATATTCTATAGTTTATATCATCAGTATTAACAGCGCCCAGATAACCTTTAATTCTCTCTCTGATCTTTGCATCTTTTATCTCAGGTGTATAACAGATAATGTTGTTATTATATACAGCCATACAAGGAATGTAATACATCCCCTCTTCCTGAGTAATTGATACATCATAGAGAAGCGGCTTATTGGTTTTCTCAGATAATTCCTTCGTCTTCTCGTATTCCTCTTTACTTAAAGGACGTGCTTTAAATGTCATGATCACATCAACCACATTTCTCGCAAAAGGAATAGCAAGAATACAGGCAATAATAATATATACAGTTTTTCTAGTATGGAAAACAAGCACAGAGAATAAAACATCTGCCAGAATAAGAACTAGTAAAATGGCAGCAAATATAAGTCTATATATGCGATATTTCTTCGAATGTCCATATGTTCCTTTAGCATATTTACCGACATTCTTGTTTCTTTCTTTCTGTTTCTTTGCTTTTGTTATCTCTTTATATGTACTTGTATCAATCTTATCTTTCATATCAGCTCATTAATCTCCAACCTGGAAGATATTTATTCTTTAGAGTGCCTCTCAGCATTTTTCCAAAGCCTAAAGGAAAACTACCAACAGATGTGGATATAGAAACCAGAGTCCATCCATCCTGTGCGTCTCCCTCTACATCAAGAGTTTCTCCACGAAGATACTTCTTTACCTCTATCGAATCCACGTCAAGATAGAGATTATTATCAAACTCCTCAGGCTTCAGTATCATAGCAAAAGACTGGCTTGGTTCAAACCTTTTCTTTTTCAGTTCACCCAGATATACGCCACGTCTCATAACTCTGGCACCACTTAGAGAAGGACTATCTTCCGGAATATAGAAAAGCTTATCATTTCTAAGCTCTAAGCAATCCGGATCAATATTTGAGATATGTGAAAGAAATTCATCAATCTCCGGATTTCTCTTTTTGCTATATGGAGTATAAATATACTTTGATTCAAAACTCTGATTATCCGCTTCTTCAGACAGTTTTAAAAGCGCAACATAGTGTCCCTCTCCTTTTACTCTATGAGGGATCAAATGGTATGTATGCTTTAAGTCTTCCGAAGGAGCCTCTGAATGAGACCACTCAGGATTTCCAGGAAGAAAACCAGGATGCTCTTCTATTGGAACTATGCTGAAATTCTCATCCTGTTCCATAATATACATAACCTGATCCTCATCTTCCATAGGATCAAAGGTACATGTGGAATAAAGAAGCATACCACCTGGACGAAGAAGCTTTACCGCATCTTTCAGGATACTTCTTTGAATGTCTGCAAATTTTTCATTTCCATTTTGCTCCCATGCAGTGATCATAGACTGGGACTTTCTAAACATTCCCTCTCCAGAACAAGGAGCATCTATAAGTATCTTATCGAAATATCCTGTGAAATAAGAACATAACTTTTCAGCGGTTTCACAGGTAATAATACTATTCTTCACTCCAAAGACTTCCATATTCTTTTGGAGAGCTTTTATTCTGGAAGCGCTGATATCGTTGGAAACAAGAATACCAGTACCACCTAATTTTGCTGCTAGTTCTGTTGACTTACCTCCTGGTGCAGCACATAGATCAAGAACCTTATCCCCTTCTTCTATAGGAATTGTTGCAGCTGGAAGTGCAGCACTTGGCTCCTGAAGATAATATAATCCTGCATAGTAAAAAGGATGCTTCGATGGTGAATCCACTGAAGCATCATAATAAAATCCATTTGTAGTCCAAGGTACTGGAGTTAGTTTAAATGGAGAGATTTCGAGAAAATCCCCCACTGAAATTTTGAGAGTATTCACCCTTAGACAGCTATACATTGGCTTAGATAGACTATCTACATAGTCTGCATATTCTTCGCCAAGAAGAAACTTCATTTTGTTTTCAAATTCTAAAGGTAATCTCATCTGATCAGTCAGTGACGTCGTCACTCTCCTTATGTACTGGTTCTGTATCTATATTTACTCTGGAATTAAGGAAATCATATTCCTTCTTATAGGTTTCATTATTTGGATAATCCGTATGAAGCTTATCCGCTTTAGCAAGGGCTGTTTCATAATCAAGCTGTTTCTCATATATGATTATCTCATTGAAAAGTACCATATCACGGTACAGGTCATCCTCTGCCTCAAGACCTTTAGTTATCATAGTGCTGGCAGCATCCAGATTATCCTCATTTAAATAATAAGAAGATAACTGATAAGCCACATATGTATTAACTCCGAAGTTAGTAATATAAACGTTATAATACAGTTCCATATTCTTATAATCCTTTTTCTGCTCATAGTAGCTTCCAAGGTATAAAGCTATGGATTTATTACCGCGATTATATTCATCGATCAATCTATTATAATTACTTTCAAGAGTGGAACCATTCTTGGTCTCATTTAAAGCATTTGCAAGATTGATCATATCATCCAAAGAATCAGATGATATGGAACTAAAGTTTCTTTCTTTCAGCTTGTCATATACAAGCACTGCATCCTCATAGGCATCAGTTCTCATATAGCTGGCCGCAAGATAAAGTCTTGTATCATCATCCATTTTATTAGAAAACCACTGATCCTGTTCAAGCGAAGCAGTAAAATCATTTATAGCTTCTGTATAGTTACCTTCATTAAAGGCAGCTATTCCATGATCTCTCAGTTCTTCTTTATCAGATATAGAGTGGATAATGATAAATGCGGCTCCAAGAATCACAATGATAGAAAAGAAGGAACACAGAATCGCAAGCTTCATACTACGCTTCTTTTTTATCTGTTTCTCCCGTTCTTTTCTATCCTGAATACTTTTCTTTATTCTTTTTTCTTCAATCTCTTGTCTTCTATCTACTTGTTTCTCTTTTGTATCTCTAGACATACCAAACTCATTTATGTTTTTTATTCGTTACTCAGTGTTACTTTTGCAAAGTTCCATGAATCCTTGCACATTCTCTCAAGATCAAACTTTGCTTCCCATCCAAGCTCTTCTTTAGCCTTGCCAGGATTTGCATAACACATAGCAATATCACCAGCACGACGTGGCTTAATTGTGTAAGGGATTGTAATTCCATTTGCCTTTTCAAAGGCTTTAACAATATCTAAAACGCTGTAGCCTGTTCCAGTACCTAGGTTATAGATATCAACTCCCTCAGTTTTATTAATTCTATCTACAGCTGCAACATGGCCAAGAGCAAGATCAGTTACATGGATATAATCACGAACGCCTGTTCCATCAGGTGTATCATAGTCATCACCAAATACTCCAAGCTCCGGAAGCTTTCCAAGAGCAACCTGAATGATGTAAGGCATAAGGTTGTTAGGAATACCATTTGGAGATTCACCTATAAGGCCACTCTCATCTGCTCCAATAGGATTAAAGTATCTGAGAAGAATAACCTTCCACTCTGGATCAGGAACAGTAAGATCACTAAGGATTCTCTCTAAGTAAAGCTTTGTTGTTCCATATGGATTAGTTGTTGAAAGAGGAAAATCCTCTGTTATTGGACAACTCTTTGGCGCACCATATACTGTAGCTGAAGATGAGAAGATAATCTTCTTGCATCCATACTTATCCATCAGCTTGCAAAGATTAAGTGTACCTGAGATATTGTTCTCATAATACTTAAGAGGCATCTCAACTGACTCACCAACAGCCTTAAGTCCAGCAAAATGAATCACCGCATCAAAGGTATTCTCCTTGAAGATTGGTTCCATCTCTTCAGGGCAAAGCATATCTGCTTTATAGAACTTAGGTCTGATTCCAGTTATTTTCTCAATATAGTCGAGAACAACCTCTTTTGAATTGTAAAGATTATCAAAAATTACAACGTTATGACCAGCTTTAATTAACTCAACAACAGTGTGTGAACCGATATATCCGGTTCCTCCAGTAACAAGAATATTCATAGTTTTCTCCTTTATTGACAAGATTTTTTCTCTGTGATAACATATCACTTGTCTATTTTTTCGCCGGCGTGTTGGAATTGGCAGACAAGGCAGACTCAAAATCTGTTGGTGGCAACACCGTGCGGGTTCGACCCCCGCCGCCGGCAACTTTAATAGACATTTTTTATTTTATAGATACTTATCATCTAGAAGAATTCTAAGTAACATCCAAAAGAAATCTTCTATCCATCAAAATCTTATCTTAGTATCCCAATGATGTAATTATTTTAGAAAGTTTCGTCCGGAAGATCTTCAGCGATATCCTTGATTTCCTCAAGTTCCTCAGCTGAAACACCATCCTTCTTAATTATTGATTTTAGTTTATCTGCAACTCCAGGTATCATCTCAAGTACGGTTCCAAGAGTACCCTTATCCTGATTTACATTGATAATCTGTGAATAGCCATCTTTAATAACGATAATAGCAGTTGGAGAAAGCTTTCCGCCCATTCCACCACCTGCGCTATCACTTCTTTTTCCGCCCATAGCACCGGCTCCAACTCCGAAATTAACATCGCAGAGAGGAATAATAGTTGTATCACCTACCTGTATAGGATCACCTACAACTGACTTGGATGTAAGAAATGCATCCATCCCCTTAAATAAAGAATTAACTGTTGAATTAAAATCATTTCCGTTTGCCATAACTAAAAACCTCCGTAAACTAGATTAACTATACACAAATGTCAAATACATTATATCTTCTTTGCAAGTTTATATGTTCTCCAAAAATCTCTTGTAAGCACCATTCTCAGTGCCGGTCCAACTACCCTGAAAAGATATATTCTACCCTTAATATCAATCTCGCCTTCTATCACTTTATTGTAAAAATCAGGTTCAATCGTAAGCCATCTTCCATACATTGGATAAAATGCAGCTATCTTTCCAAGCATCATACCAGTATCAGCTGATGACTTAAGCCCCATATGCAGGTATCCTTTACTCTTTTTAGGTTTTATAGTACCAAAGAGTCTTTTAACTATATTCAGAACTCTCTTTATTGTACGTTCAACGTAGTCTCTATCCAAGAACTGAAGTACATGATCAACCTTAACCATAGCTTCATTATATTTCTTATCGACCTCGTCTACCTTTTGATCAGTTTTATCTAAGACCTCATCAACCTTATCAGATGCTTTATCCATTGCATCAGATATTTTCTGTTTAAATGGAATCTTATCCTCGGATTCCTCAGAAGCATCTGGCTCATCAATTTCCTCTTTAGGATTTTCTGAAACAGAATCCTCTTCTTCAAGAAATTGATCAATTGAAAAATCCGCATCTTCCAACGATTCATCTTCTAGTGATTCATTAGATACATCACTTTCAAAATCAGGTTCTGGAAGTTCAGGAACATCCTCAGAATCATTGGATTCCTCTGATTCATCAGGAATATCAATAGTTATATCATCATCGTCATGTTCAGCTAAATAATCTTCCAGAAGATCCTCTCCATCATCTTCCTCTTTTGCTCCATCTCGAGGAAAGACCTTAAAGAACAAAGCTTTTACGCTGTAATTCAAACCTTCACCCTTGGTAAAGTTTGCCAAGGCTTTGATAATTAAAAACCCGACTTTTACATTAGCTACAGTTTCCTGTTCATTATGTATAGCAGATAACCTGTATGATATTGGACAGAATAAAACTAGTAAAACAACCAGAAGAACCAGTCCCAAAACACATAAAAGAATAATTCCTATAACCTTAAGGATTGTCAAAAGCACTGAGCCGACACTTATTAAAATCATCCAGCACCTCCAATTCCGAAGAACTGTCTGATATCTGGTGTACCCAGCTTATCATAGGAATCCTCTAAAATATTTGCCACAATACACTTCGCTCCGTCTCTTGTAGAAGAAAGACCTAAAACCTCAAGGTTCTGTTTTTTCTTTCTGTAAAACGGTTGCAGGAGTTCGTTATAATCATATATTTCCATAATGCCAGCATCATAAAGAGGCATAGTAACAACGAAAAGATTCTTTACTGGACGCTTCAGCTTAAGTCTAAGTATAAGCCTGCGAACCTTCTTCTCGTTGATTGCTTCAGTATATAGATTGTCAGCAATATGAAATCTCATAAACAATACCTAAATAAATCTAGTAATTAGTCTCTTGAATCATAGAGGATAAGATCATCTATAAGCTCCTTGCATGCAGTCATCTCTGCAACATCTGAACAGCTGCTAAGAGCATACTCAAAATATTCCTTAATCTCCTGCTTTGTATTGAAGAATACAGGCATAAGAGACATAACCTTAGCCATAATACTTCTTCTTTCGGATTTACCAAGATTACCAAAATGCTCTGTAAAATCCTGGATCAGAGAATTCTTTTCTTCATTGATGTATATTTCATCAGACTCATCAATGACTATACTAAGACCATTATCATCTAAGTCCATAAATAACGATGTAGAAGTAAGTCTATCAACCTTGATTAGACTATCAAAGTTTGTCTTCATTGATTCATCATCGTACATCTCATAATATGTATTATATAGATCATCCAGATTACTATTAATAGATGCCAAATTCTCATATGCATCTTCCTGAGCACCTTCAAGCTTAACAAAGAGCTCATCAAAGCCTGCAGAAGCTTCATAAATATCTGTTGCTTTTACGATCTCAGATATAATCTCAGAAGCTGTATCATATCTTTCATCCAAGAAAGAAGAATCCTTCATTCCCTCTGTATAAAGAACAACCAAGATATCATTAATTACCTCTGTCATCATCATATAGTCAGAACAGATTGAGCTGATTTTATCAGCATTCTCGCTTATCTTGTCAGATAATTCCTCAACTTTTCCCTTATCAATAGCTTCATAATTCTGTTCACGAAGCTCCTTATAGAAACTGTAAAGAGATGAATATCTATCCTTTATTCCATCTGGTTCATCAAGAAGAGCCGCATCTCTGATAGATTCTATAAATCCATCAACAGATTTCTTCTCTCCGCCTCTATAGATCATAAGTGAATTTGAGATAATATCGAAAAAGTGACTCTTTGTCATACGTACTGGAAGCTGAGCCACCAGATCCTGAATACGGGTATTTATGAGAAGCTTATCATCTTCTGCAAATACAAAGCTGAACATAGCCTCTGCAAGTTCAGTAGCATCCACTTCTGAAAGCTCTTCATCTCTAAACTTTGGTTCTTTTCTGTTGAGGATATATTCATATATCTCATAAGCATCTACATAGAAAGTAAGCAGCTTCATATCAGCAGTAATCTTATCTCTGATGCTTGTAATATCTGCTATAAGCGAATCCTCTGGATTCTTATCTACAAATACAGTTCTAAGTGAAAAACTGAGTGTATTTATATATTCTTCCATTTCATCACGAACCATCATCATGTCATCGTCAGGACTTTCAGTATCCAGAAGATCTGCAATTCTCTCATAGAGAGTAAAAAGGTTCATGGATAGTTTTATAGTTGAATAATTGTTAAATGCTGTTCCCAGCAGCTGCTGATATTTAAGAATATTCTCTTCTCTATCCTTATCAGCCTGTATATAAGTCATTAACTTCTTTCCAGTTGTCTTCATAATTTCTCCTACTGTATATGTTGATGTGTGTATAAATGATTCGAACAATATTCATAGTTACCGTTACATTTAGAACAGAAACGGAATTCAATATTAGGGTTATCCTTTTCCGTAAGTCCACATACGGCACATTTATGGATAGATATACTATCAGGATTTCCAAATCCCGGAGGAATAATTCCGTTAGCATCTCTAAACTTTATTGTCCCATCAGGATTATACTCAGCTTTTGAATGCTTGCTTCTCCTGCTTTTCTTAGCTTTTTCAAATTGCCTACGCCTCTTCAGTGTAGATGCATCTGGCACATAATCCTTTTTATTCAGGAAGAAATAGATACCAAAATTAATCAGTGTAGCTAAAGCAATAAACTTTAGGAAATATGTTCCGCAGCATATGTAATATGCAATAAAGAGCAGATCCACCACAGCCAGCCACTTCATCTTCACAGGTATTACAAAATACATTAATACTTCCTGCTCACCACCAACTACAGCAAAAGCAAGGAAAATACTCATAAACATAAGTCTGGTAACACCCATAGCAGCATAAGTGTCATTATTAGAGATTAAATCCATTTGTATGTTTTTAGCAGCATTAGGGCTCCATACATATCTAAAATATCCACTTAAAACAACCACAATGTTGGTAAGCAGCATTCCACCAAATACATATAGATTATACAAAAATTTTCCCCAGTAGTTTTCAAGAGCACGTCCTAGCGAAAAATAAAAGAATAGGTTTATAGGCAGGAATATTATCATTAAACCGCCAAGCTGATATGGATTAGTGAATATCCATGTAAAAAGTCTCCAATACTGATGATCAAGAACCACCTTATGTGGAATTAAAAGTAAATTTAAGTAAAGCTGCGGAGCCGAATATCTTATCACATATCCTAGTATTGCACATGCCAGAATCACCGAATAAAGATATGGTACAGCGTAATTATCGAATTTCCTTATTATCTTGTTTGATTTCATTTAGTCTATCTGATTTCCTTAAATATTTGCCTAAGCATACGAGGTAAATTATACGATAAAACCACCCGAAAATCAAATTATGACTTATGACAAAAAAACAGTCTTTATGCAGTAATATTTATACAATCCAAAGATTGATAAAAAAAAGTATATCGATTATAATATCCTTTGCTGTATTTACATATAAATATGATATAAGAGGTGAATGAATTGAAGCATCTAGGTATTGATATCGGTTCTACTACAGTAAAGATTGCAATAATCGATGAGAACAACAAGATACTCTATTCTGAATATAAGAGGCATTTTGCAAAAATAAAGGAGACACTTCGTGAACTCCTGGAAAATGCCATCGACAAAATTGGCGATACTGAGGTAGCCGGTTGTATTACTGGTTCAGGTGGTCTCGCCCTTTCTAATGTTATAGATGTTCCATTTGAGCAGGAGGTTGTATGCGTATCTACTGCTCTTAAAACTTTTACTCCTAAGACCGAAGTAGCTATCGAGCTGGGTGGTGAGGATGCAAAGATCATTTATTTTTCTAAACACGGAATCGAACAGAGAATGAACTCTGTCTGTGCTGGTGGTACAGGTTCATTTATCGATCAGATGGCTGCTCTTCTTATGACAGATGCATCTGGTCTTAATGAGCTTGCGAAGGATTATGATACGATCCATCCAATCGCTGCACGATGCGGTGTTTTTGCAAAAACTGATATTCAGCCTCTTATCAACGAAGGTGCTACAAAACCCAACCTCTCTGTTTCTATATTCCAGGCTGTTGTTAACCAGACAATATCAGGTCTTGCTTGTGGTAAGCCTATTCGTGGTTATGTTGCATTTCTTGGCGGACCACTTCACTTCCTGGATCAGCTTCGCGCAAGATTTATTGATACCCTTAATCTTGACGAGGAACATGCAATAATACCAGATAATTCGCATCTTTTCGCAGCTTCTGGTGCAGCATTCCACGCTGACGACGCTCAGACTATTGGCCTTAAGGAACTTTCAGAGAAATTAACTCCAGAACTTAAGATTGAAGTTGAGGTTAACCGTATGGAGCCTCTATTCAAGACAAAGAAATCATATAAAGAATTTTCGGACAGAATGTCAGAGTATAAAGTTCGTCGTGGAGACCTTGCTACTTACGAAGGAAATGTATTCTTAGGTATTGATGCAGGTTCTACTACAACTAAGCTCGCCCTTATCGGTGAGGAAGGCGAATTACTTTATGACTTCTACAGTAACAATAATGGTAGTCCTGTCAATACAACAATAAAGGCAATGAAAGAGATTTATTCTCTTCTGCCTGAAAAAGCAAAGATTGCAGGCAGCTGCTCTACTGGTTATGGTGAAGCTCTTCTAAAGTCAGCATTTGCCCTTGATTATGGCGAGGTTGAGACTATCGCTCACTATACTGCCGCTGCTTTCTTTGATCCAAAGGTAGATACCATCCTGGATATCGGTGGTCAGGATATGAAATGTATCAAGATCCGTGAAGGTGTTGTAGATAACGTTATGCTGAATGAGTCATGTTCTTCAGGATGCGGTTCCTTTATCGAGACATTTGCTAACTCTCTTGACTATAAAGTTCAGGACTTTGCAAAGATTGCTCTTTTTGCTAAGAGTCCTATCGATCTTGGATCAAGATGTACTGTATTTATGAATTCAAAAGTTAAGCAAGCTCAGAAGGAAGGTGCTTCTGTTGAAGATATCTCAGCCGGTCTTGCTTACTCTGTAATAAAGAATGCTCTTCTTAAGGTTATCAAGCTCACTGATCCTAAGCAGCTTGGTGAAAATATCGTTGTACAAGGTGGTACCTTCTATAACGATGCAGTACTGAGAGCATTTGAACTTGTATCTGGTGCAAAGGCAATCCGTCCTGATATCGCAGGTATCATGGGTGCCTTTGGTGCAGCTCTTATAGCCAGAGATAATTACGAAGAAGGTTTTGAGTCTACAACTCTTCCTAGCAAGGATGTTGATGAACTGACATACGAAACTCAGATGGCACGCTGCGGTGGTTGTACAAATAACTGTCTGCTTACCATCAATAAGTTTACTGGAAATCGTAAATTCATCACAGGAAATCGTTGTGAGAAAGGTCTTGGACTTAAGAAGAATAAAGAAAATCTCCCAAACCTTTATGAGTACAAATACAACCGAATCTTTGGATATGAACCTCTTCCACTTGATCAGGCAACTCGTGGAGAAATTGGTGTGCCTCGAGTTCTTAACATGTATGAGAACTATCCATTCTGGTACACATTCCTGACAGAACTTAAATATAGAGTTATTCTGTCACCTAAGTCATCAAAGAATATATATCAGATGGGTATCGAATCTATTCCTAGTGATACAGAGTGTTACCCAGCTAAGATAAGTCACGGACATGTTATGTGGCTGGTAAAGCAAGGACTGAAGACAATCTTCTATCCTTGTATTCCTTACGAAATGAACGAAACGCCAGATGCTAATAACCACTATAACTGCCCTATCGTTACTTCATATTCTGAAAATATAAAGAACAATATGGAGGAACTTGAAACCGAACATATCACATATATCCGTCCTTTCCTGGCACTGGATAATAAACTTGCACTTAAGGACCGTATGTTCAGAGAGTTCTCTAAGTATACAGATATTACAAAAGAAGAAATCAGCAACGCTATAGATAAGGCTTATGCTGAAGCTGAAAAGGTTAAGAAGGACGTTCGTAAGAAGGGTGAGGAAACACTTAAGTTCCTTGAAAAGAATCATAAAGTTGGTATCGTTCTTGCTGGTCGTCCATATCATATTGACCCTGAGATCAATCATGGTATTCCTGAGCTTATCAACTCTTATGGAGTTGCAGTACTTTCAGAGGATTCAATCTCACACCTTAGTGATGTTGAAAGACCTCTTATCGTATCTGACCAATGGATGTATCACAGCCGACTTTACAAAGCAGCCAACTATGTTAAGACCAAGACTAATCTTGAACTTGTACAGCTCTTCTCCTTTGGTTGTGGTCTCGATGCAGTTACAACAGACTGTGTAAAGGATATACTTTCAAATTCTAATAAAATATATACAGTACTTAAGATTGATGAAGTATCAAACCTTGGTGCTGCACGTATACGTATAAGATCATTACTTTCTGCTATGAAGGTTCGCGAGAAGAAGCATTTCACTCCTATTGACTGTTCAACAGCACTTCATAGAGTTGAGTTCACTAAGGACATGCGTGATGATTACACAGTACTATGTCCTCAGATGTCTCCAATTCACTTCAAGATGCTGCAGGCTGCTATGAAGCATTTCCATGTAAATTTCGTAATGCTTCCTGACGCAACAAAAGCAACCATTGATGAAGGTCTTCGTTTCGTAAATAACGATGCTTGCTATCCTTCTATCATCGTAGTTGGTCAGCTTATGGAGGCTATACAATCAGGAAAGTATGATCTAGATAAACTGGCTGTTGCTATAACACAGACCGGTGGTGGTTGCCGCGCAACTAACTATATAGGTTTCATTAGACGAGCTCTTGATAAATCCGGATATGGTCACATTCCTGTAGTATCTATCAGTGCACAAGGCCTTGAGAAAAACTCTGGTCTTAAGATAAACCTTAAGGGACTTAAGTGTGCTATGCATGCGGTTATGTACGGAGATCTCTTTATGCGTGTTGTATATAGAACCCGTCCATATGAAGCAGTTCCTGGTTCAGTAAATAAATTACACAAAAAATGGGAAAAAATCTGTATCAGAGATATCCAGCGAGGATCTCACAACTTTAAGAGAATCGTTCGTGATATCGTTCGCGAGTTCGATAACATACCTCTGAATGATTCAGTAAGAAAACCAAGAGTTGGTATTGTAGGTGAGATACTTGTTAAGTTCCTGCCATCAGCTAATAACCACTTAGTAGATCTTCTTGAGGCAGAAGGAGCTGAAGCTGTTATGCCAGATCTTCTGGACTTCCTCTTCTACAGCGCTTACAACTCAAATTACAAATATGAATACTTAGGAAAGACTAAGAAGTCAGCAAAGATAAGCAACATGCTCATCAAGATGCTTGAACAGATGCGTAAACCAATGAGCAAGGCTCTTGAAGACAGCAACAGATTTGAACCTCCTACACCAATTGAGACCATAGCTTCTTACGCAAGACCTATTGTTTCTATTGGTAATGAAACTGGTGAGGGATGGTTCCTTACAGGAGAGATGGTTGAGCTCATCAAGGAAGGTGCTCCAAACATCGTATGTTGTCAGCCATTTGCTTGTCTTCCTAACCATATTATCGGAAAAGGTGTTATCAAGAAGCTGCGTACTGTATATCCAGATGCTAATATTACACCAATCGACTTTGACCCAGGTGCATCTGAAGTAAACCAGATCAACCGTATCAAGCTTATGCTTGCCGCAGCAAAAGAAAACATGTAAGCAATTGCTTAAATATATCTATAAAAGAATTAGGAATTAAAATGATTAGATTTAGTGAAGATAGATTATCTATCGCAGAATATTTAGAGTTACGTCGTTCAGTTGGATGGCCAGTACTTACTGACAGACAGGCTGAGCTGGCAATCGTAAACTGCATGTATTGTATATCCGCCTATAATGACGACGGAAAGCTTATAGGAATGGGAAGAATCGTTGGTGACGGTGCTGTAGTATGCTACATCCAGGATCTTATTGTTCTTCCTGAATATCATGGTATGGGTATTGGTTCAGCCCTTATGATGCATCTTAAAAATTATGTATCTTCTCTTACCACTACAGGTGAAAGAATCATGCTATGTCTTATGTGCAGAAAAGGACGCGAATCCTTCTATGAGAAAAATGGCTTCCTTGCCAGACCTACCGAAGACCTGGGACCAGGAATGATCCTGTACATCCAGAAATAATATAAACAAATAATAAAACCCTTTGAGAAACTAACTCAAAGGGTTTTGTTTTTATAAACGTACAGGAATAGATTTATAATCCAGATAACGTTTTACTTCTTTTATCTCAAGTTCCTTAAAATGGAATAATGATGCAGCTAATGCGGCATCAGCTTTGCCATCAACAAGAGCTTCTTCAAAATGTTCAACCGTACCTGCTCCTCCTGAAGCAATAACAGGGACATTTACATTTTCTGCTATAGTACGTGTAAGTTCAATATCATATCCAGCCTTAGTACCATCACAGTCCATACTGGTAAGAAGGATTTCTCCAGCTCCAAGCTCAACAGCCTTAATAGCCCACTCTACAGCATCAAGACCCATATCGATACGACCACCGTGCTTATATACAGTCCAGCCGTCCGCAGGAGTCCATTCATCATTTATCTTAATACTTTCACTATAGCTAAGTGAAGGATCCGCAGCCTTGCCTACACGACGTCTACGAGCGTCAATAGCAACAACAACGCACTGACTTCCAAACTTATCAGCAGCTTCAGAAATAAGTGTAGGATTATCTATGGCTGCGGAATTAACAGCAATCTTATCCGCACCCTCACGAAGTATGGCTCTAAAATCCTCAACACTTCTAATACCACCACCAACAGTAAATGGAATAAATACAGTCTCAGCAACTCGTCTTACCATATCAGTGACAATATTTCTTTTATCAGATGAAGCAGTAATATCAAGAAATACAAGTTCATCAGCGCCTGCCTTATCATACGCCTTACCGCATTCAACCGGATCACCAGCATCTATTAGATCAACAAAGTTAACTCCCTTAACTACTCTACCGCCTTTAACATCAAGACAAGGGATAATTCTTTTAGTGTGCATATCATTTCCTCCAAAAAGTGCATCAGGTCTGTCCCACAGTACCTTACATATTTATAAAATTACGAAGTATCTGCATTCCAACATCAGAGCTCTTCTCAGGATGGAACTGTGTAGCCATAACATTCCCTCGTTCCACAGCCGCATGAATGGTAACACCATATTCTGTAGTAGCAGCCACATCCTCAGCATTTTCTGCCTGCAGATAATAGGAATGAACAAAATATACATAAGGATTATCGCCAAGTCCTGCAAGAAGTCTGCTAGAAGGATTAACCTTTATATTGTTCCAACCAATCTGTGGAACGTTCTGACTTATCGTACTTCCATCACGAACATACTCAGTTGGAATGCGAGTAATCTTTCCTCCAAGTAATCCCAGTCCCTTAACACCAGGAGTTTCTTCACTGCTTTCAAAGAAAAGCTGAAGACCAAGACATATACCAAGAAATGGCTTTCCAGAATCAACAAATTCATGAATTACTGATTCCAGGTTACGTTCTCTTAGTTTAGACATAGCATCACCGAAGGCTCCAACACCAGGAAGGATTGCTTTATCAGCAGAAAGGATAGTTTCTCTATCACTTGTTATAACAACATCCTCTCCCAAGAACTGAAGTGCCTTCTCAACGCTTTTTATATTTCCAGCATCGTAATCAATTATTGCTATCATAAAAACTTCCTCTTATAAAAATCACAATTAATTGCATTTGAATTATAACATAATCAAACACAGTAATCGATTATACTACAAGTGTATATAAAAAGACAAACAGCTTTCACCTAATAAGTGAAAGCTGCATTGCTTCTAAAAATTATTAAAAATCATTCTGTGTGTTGATTATAGGGAAGGATCCACTATCAATCCCATTAAATACATAGTATACTCTGTCATCTTCAGGCTTGATATATATTTCCAGTTTCTTAAGGTCCGATGCTTTCTTTCCTGAATCCGTCCATATCTTCTTAGCCTGTGCTATGACTTCAGCCTGATCTATCTGTTCCCCATAAAACTCTACATAAACATTCTGCTTCACTTCTTTATACCTCCTGCCAAGAATCATACACTCTGATTTGCTATATAACCCACAAATCATTTTAAGTTTAACATATTCATCAGATGGTATCAAACTGAATTTTTAGTATCAAGTTCAAAGTAGAATACAACACCCTTCTCAGTATTGTATACACCATAGTCCTTATCATGAGACTTCATGATAGCCGCAACAATCGAAAGACCAATACCAGAACCACCATAAGTTCTAGTTCTGGCTGCATCCACTTTATAGAACTTAATGAACAGCTTATTTATATCATCCTCAGGTATGTTACTACCATCATTATATACGTTAATTCGGACAGTATCCTGCTTACGTTCATACCAAACCTTGATATTACCATCAGCAGAAACATAATGAATAGCATTTGTCAGATAATTGGTTATGACCTCTTCTATCATAAAGCTGTCTGCCCAGACAAACACCTCATCCTTCTCATCAAAGATGATCTTCGTTGAAGAATCCTGCAAAAGTATAGATGAGTTATTGATTACATCCCTGATAAGCTTTGTAATATCAAATCTTTCAAGAGAAATGTCATCCCCAGTTTCCAGCTGATCAAGATCGATCAGTTTCATAACCATAGCATTCATCTTAGAAGCCTCATCTGATATTACATCACAGTAATAGTTCAGATCGTCCGGATCCTGGGCAACTCCACTCTTTAAACCTTCAGCATAACCCTGAATAAGAGCAAGAGGAGTCTTAAGCTCATGAGACACATGTGAAAGGAATTCGCTACGCATCTCTTCGATATGCTCACGCTTTCTGATATCATTTGAAAGCTCAAGGTTTGCAGACTTAAGATCAGTAATTGATTTTTCAAGAGAGCTTGCCATGTTATTCATGCTTTCACCCAGCTCTCCTATCTCATCATCAGTCTCAACATCAACCTTGGCACTGAAGTCCATATTAGACATTCTTCGTGCTATACGAGACATCTCGATAATAGGTCGAGAGAATATATTTGTAATGATAAGAACGATAAGCACCTCAAAAACCAGAAGTGCCAAAGAAATGCTGGTAAACATTCTGGCAGCAAATGTTACATAATCATGAATATTATCTACAGAAGCACGAACAACTATAATATATTCATTATCTAAAACACCAATAAGATCATAATAATTTCCACTTTCCGTAGCTGAATCATCATCAATAAATTCAAATGAATTTTTTACGATAGAATATTTCTTATCACCATACTTAAACTTATTCATGTCATAATTCTGAACAAATGATACTACTCCGGCGGTAGTTTCATCATTCATGACTACAGTAGAAAAAATATTATAATTCTTCGGATTAATAATAAATATGGTAGAACCACTTGGATTATCAATATATCCATATAAGCTTCTAATCTCTTCATTTTTAAGTTTCTTATTATTTGATTCAACCGCAAAGAACTCATTACAGGAATTATATGTCTGTATAAGTGTATTCTTTGTATGAGTTATAAAAAACTGTTCAATAAAATGATTACTGATAGACCATGATATAAGAATAGTAACAAGAGTTGTCAGAAAAACGATAATAGCAATCTTAAATCTTATAGAATGTCTAAATCTATAATTCATTATTCCTCAACCTCAAACTTATAACCAACAGCTCGAATAGTCTTTATATACGCACCCTTGTCTCCAAGCTTAGCACGAAGCTTCTTAACATGAGTATCAATGGTTCTGGCGTCGCCAAAATAGTCATAATTCCAAACCCTGTTAAGAATATTATCTCTAGTAAGAGCTCTTCCCATATTGCTAAGGAAATATTCAAGAAGCTCAAACTCCTTAAAAGACAGTTCAATCTCCTTATCATCCACTGTAACCTTATGTGCAACCCGGTCTATAACAATACCGCCTGCCTCTATGATGTCGTCCCCCTGATCCTGTCCTGATCTTCGCAGGATTGCTTCAACTCTTGCAACAAGAATCTGAGGGTTAAATGGCTTCGTAATATATTCATCAACTCCAAGCTCGAAACCTCTAAGCTCATCCTTTTCTGTAGACTTAGCTGTAAGTAGAATAATAGGAACATTCTTAGATAAAGCTCTGATTTCCTTGCAAGCCTCATAACCATCCATTTTAGGCATCATGACATCCATGATAATTAGAGAGATATCATTTGTAGAAGTAAAGATATTGTAAGCCTCCTCGCCGTCTCCAGCTTCAACTACAATATATCCATTCTTTGTCAAAAAATCCTTAACAAGCTTTCTCATACGTGGTTCATCATCCACCATAAGAATCTTAATATCCCCCATAGTAAAACCTCCTGAAATAAAATAAACTGTCTGGCAGCACCAAGGTTCCACCAAACAGTTATATTATAACATAAATATAGACAAGTAGAACCCCCTACTTGTCTATACTAATAATCTTATTATTCAGCATCTGTAGATGAAGCATCAGTAAGTGTTGATGTACTGAACTCACCGATCATTTCAATTCCATAAGAATTGCAGATTCTTGTAAGCTCATCCTGATACATAGTAAGATATGTTTCAGAATCTGTAATACTCTGCTGTGCAGCATCAAGCTCATCTGTATTAACCTCAGCTATAGCATTGATAACATGCTGTATAGCGTCTCTCTGTCCTTCAGAAGACTTAACATAGAGATCTTTAAGGTTATTAACCTCTGCATTTTCATATGAAAGTGCATTAAGGTTATCAAGATATGTGTTGTAAGAAACAAGAGCCTCAGACTCAAGCTTTGAACGCCATGCCTCAGAATCCTGATCTGCACCATCAGCAAAATACTGATTATAAATGTTTACAGCACTGTCTCTATCTGCTGCGATTGCTGGAAGATCAGTATTAACAAACTGAACTATCTCCTCCTGTACGGATTTTGTACCTGCAGCAGCTTCTGTTGCAACTTCTTCCTCGTCCTTCTTACCACAGCCTACAAAAAGCAGAACCATAGATAAAGCTAAGAGAAATGTCATAAACTTCTTTTTCATCTTATCATAATCTCCTCATTATTTTAGTTTCAAAAAAACTTCGGTCAGTATTGTAACACAAACCATACACCACTGTCAAAAACCAAGGATTCACTTACCTTTACGCTGATTCTTCATATACTTATCATACATATCAGGTCTATGTTCCTTAGTAATCTCCAGTGCTTTTTTATGCCTATATTCATTAATTAACTTATGATTACCAGATAATAAAACATCTGGCACAGCAAGCCCCTCATAAACAGGAGGTCTTGTGTACTGCGGATACTCCAGCAGTCCATTATAGAAGCTCTCATCTATAGCACTATCATCACTACCGAGAGCACCAGGAATCTGTCTGGTTATAGCATCCATCATAAGAATTGCTGGAAGTTCACCACCAGTAAGAACAAAATCACCTATTGACATATGAACTGGATTGATAAGTTCAATCGCCCTTTCATCAATGCCCTCATAATGTCCGCAAATAAAGATAATATTATCATTATGTGACAGGGCATTTGCAATAGATTGGTCAAATGTCTTCCCACGAGGCGACATATATAAGACTCTGGTATTCTTTGTTCCAACCTTCTTAATAAGGTCCTGATAACAAAGCCACACCGGCTCAGCCTGAATCAGCATTCCTGATCCACCGCCATAGATATAATCATCTACATGCTTTGTCTTATTTTGAGAATAGTCTCTCATATTTACAGCATCAAGAGTGATAACACCACTCTTCAAAGCTCTTCCAGTAATACTGTGATCAACAGTCTGCTCAATAAGCTCAGGGAATAAGGTCATAACATGATAATTCATATATTACATACCTTTTATCAATTCAACATGAATCTTCTTTGAATCTAAATCAACATTTTTGACGAATTCTGGAATATCAAGAATATACTTAGTACTGCCATCTTCACATTCAACTAAGAATATGGTCTGATCAGCACCATTCTCAATATAATCTTTTAGAACCCCCACCTTGCCATTACTATCAACCACATCAAAGCCAATGATATCAGCCATATAGTATTCTCCATCTTCAAGAGCAACTGCATGCTCTCTATCAACATAGAGTTCAGTCTGTCTTAAAGGCTCAATCTCTTCGATCGTATTATATTCTTCAAACTTAAGAACAGGCTGGTTCTTCTTATACTTACAAGAAGTAACGTGAACCTCCTTCATTTCACCCTTAAGCTTCAGATAACAAATCGAAAGATCTCTATATCTTTCAAGATCATCAGAGGTAGGATATACACTTATCTCACCCTTAACACCGTGAGGCGATGTAAGGACACCAATTCTAAAAAAATCTTCCATTAAACGTCCTTTAATTCTCTAATAAACATAGTAGTGTGCCCGTCGAGCACACTACTGAATTATCTTATATCAACAACAACCTTTTTATCGCCCTTTGATGCAGCTGCTTTTACAACAGTTCTGATAGACTTTGCGATACGTCCACCCTTTCCAATAACCTTGCCCATATCTTCAGGAGCAACTGTAAGCTCTATATTAATGGTATTATCGTCTGATGTTTCAGTAACAACTACACTATCAGGATTATCGACAAGAGATTTTGCAATTAGTTCAACTAATTCCTTCACTCGACTTACCTCCCTCTATGTATTACTTCTCAATACCAGCCTTCTTAAAGAGCTTCTCTACTGTCTCAGTTGGCTGAGCACCTGATGCAAGCCACTTCTTAGCAGCTTCTTCATCTACCTTAAACATTGAAGGCTCCTGATTTGGATCGTATGAACCGATCTCATCGATAACCTTTCCATCTCTAGCTGTTCTAGAATCTGCAACTACTACTCTGTAGATAGGATGCTTCTTGTAACCAATTCTTCTTAATCTAATCTTTACTGCCATTTTTTTATTCCTCCATAAAAATGAAATATAATATATTTTAGCCTTATAGGCCACTTAACAAATTTAGAAACCAAATGGGAATCTCATACCACCTCTTCGACGTTTCTTACTTCCCTTACCACTCATCATGTTGGTCATCTTCTTCATCATCTTCTGGGTCTCACCAAACTGCTTCATAAATCGGTTTACTTCTGCTATATCAAGACCACATCCTTTTGCAATACGCTGTTTTCTGCTGATGTTTATAAGATCAGGATTTTCTCTTTCAGCAGGAGTCATAGATTGAATGATAGCTCTTGGCTTTGAAAGAGCATTATCATCTATTTCAATATTACCCATCTTCTGACTCATTCCAGGAATCATATTCATGATATCTGTCATGCTGCCCATCTTTTCCATCTGCTCCATCTGAGCAAGGAAATCATTGAAGTTGAAGCTACCCTCTCTGAGAGTCTTCTCCATAGCCTTAGCCTGTTCTTCGTCAATAGCTGACTGAGCCTTCTCGATAAGAGTTTCAACATCACCCATACCAAGGATTCGGCTTGCCATTCTATCTGGGTAAAATGGCTCGAGATCTGTAAGTTTCTCGCCCATACCAGCATACATAATAGGCTTACCTGTAACAGCCTTTATAGAAAGTGCAGCACCACCTCTGGTATCACCATCAAGTTTGGTAAGTACAACACCATCAACTCCTATTTCGTCGTTAAATGTCTTCGCAACATTTACGGCATCCTGTCCTGTCATGGCATCGACAGTAAGAAGTGTATAATTAACTTCAACCTTAGCCTTAACATCCTTCAGCTCATCCATCATATCAGTATCGATATGGAGACGACCAGCTGTATCGATAAATACAAGATTGATTCCATTTGCTCTTGCATACTTAAGAGCTTCTTCAACTATTTCAACTGGCTTATGATCAGTTCCCATCTCAAATACAGGAACACCAACCTTTTCACCATTTGTCTTTAACTGTTCAATAGCTGCAGGTCTATATATATCACAGGCAACAAGAAGTGGTTTCTTCCCCTTATTCTTGTACTGTCCGGCAAGTTTGGCAACTGTAGTAGTTTTACCAGCACCCTGAAGACCGCACATCATGATGATAGTCTGCTCATTGCTTGGAAGAAGCTTCATCTCAACAACTTCCTCACCCATAAGACTAACTAACTCATCCTTAACTATCTTAATAACCATCTGGCCAGGATTGAGACCCTTCATAACGTCCTCACCAATAGCCTTTTCGGTTACTGTATTAACAAAGTTTTTAACGACTTTAAAGTTAACATCTGCTTCAAGAAGAGCTCTCTTAACTTCTTTCATAGCCTCTTTTACATCAGCCTCATCCAAAAGTCCTTTGCTTCTAAGCTTCTTGAATACATTTTGCATCTTGTCGCTTAAGCTATCAAATGCCATCTATCTTCTCCACTAAAACTCTTCAAATATCTCAGCTGACATACTGGTTATATCATTTAGTCCAGTAATAAGCTGATTCTTAACCTTCTTGTCAATATCCGATGAATTAACTGATTCATTCATCTCAGAAACCGCATTACTAAGTTCCTGCATCTTGTCTTTGGCTTTCGAAAACCTTTCAAGCAAACCTAGCTTTGTTTCGTAGCCTTCCAGTTTATTATTTATTCTTCTGATCAGATCAAAGGCAGCCTGTCTGGAACAATCAAACTCTTCAGCAAGCTCTGAATAACTCATATCATCAAAGATAGCTGCAGAAAACACAGCCTTCTGATGTTCATTTAAGAGTTCTCCATAGAAATCATATAAAAGCGACTTCCTTAGCCTTTCATCCATTATTTTTATCCCTAATCAAGTAATTTTACTTTACACAACGTGAATATAATACCAAATGGCACAACACACGTCAAGTATTTTTCCTTGATTTCTTTCTAGGACCTACATAATTTGTAACATGAGCCCTTTTCTTATCGGCAGCAATACTTTTTTTCTTAACTCTTTTCTTAGTTGATTTCTTCTTTTCAATCTTCTCAGTTAGAGTTCTATCATCAAATATAGTATAGTCCCTTTCAAAAAGCTGTTCACATACATCAGCTTTAATCGTAGGTTCCCCAGCTGTATCTATAAGCCTCTTATATATATCAACTCTCCTGGAATTTCTAAGTTTTGGCAATCCTTCCTTAAGCTGAATATTAAGTAACTCATTTCTCCAAAGAATATTAAGCTGATTCATTATATTAACTTTAGGACACGAATCAGCATCACGCTCTACGATCACATTTTCCTTGTTTATTACAATAATGCCCCAGTAATCAGGAATATGCTCTGATACATGAATATGACTCTCTCCAACAACAACATAACACTTGTCGCAAAATCTGTCATAATCCTTTACCTGTCTGGCTAGTCTTGTATAGGTGTCACTATCCGACTTAATCTCAAGTCCTATAATTGCCCCTTCAATAATAGCAAGAACATCAGCACGAGACTTTTTTATTACCTTTTCCTCGATAATACGAACCTTACCATATCTATCTTCAAGATATTCAAAAAGAGGCTCGCGCATATCCTTATCAAGCATCACAAACTCCTACTGGTTACAAAAAATAATAGGGAGCTGATTCAGCTCCCTACGAAGTAATTAACAGAATTAATCAACAATATAAGGCTTGATTGCTTCCATAATCTTATCTTCATCATGATCAGCATATATATTTAGCTGAATTGGATTAGAAAGATCAAGACTAAAAATTCCCATGATTGATTTAGCATCTATTACATATCTACCAGAAACAAGATCAAAATCAGCCTTGAAACCAGTAATATCATTTACAAATGATTTAACTTTTTCCATAGAATTAAGAGATACTTTTACTTGTGTCATGTACTAAATCCTCCGTAGTTTACAGATTTTTTTGTTATGCTATAATAATAAAAGTTATGCCTTAAAAAGTCAATAATAGTTTAAGCTTATAATCGTTTATAGGAGTGTTTTTAATGTCCTTAGAATTAAAGAATAAAAGAGTCTATATTCACACTTTAGGCTGCAAAGTTAATCAGTACGAATCTGATGCTATGATGCAGTCTCTGATCAATGAAGGATGTGTAAGAGGTTCCCTGGAAGAAGGAGCAGATATCTATATCATCAACACATGTTCAGTAACTAATATTGCTGACAGAAAATCAAGACAGATGATTCATAGAATGAGAAAACTTACCGCAGGAGCTATAGTTGCTGCTACTGGATGTTATGTTCAGGCAACAGGTGATGAATTAGTTCAAAATGGAACTACCGACCTGATCATCGGTAACAACCGTAAGAAAGACGTAGCAAGAATCCTTTCAGATTTCATTGCACAGAAAACAGTTACAGATAACTATATAGACATAAACGCTGATCCTGATTTTGAGAACCTGAGTCTGGCATTTCCAGAGAATCACACCAGAGCTTATATCAAAATCCAGGATGGCTGTAACAACTTCTGTACATACTGCATCATACCTTACGTAAGAGGCCGTATCAGAAGCAGAAAACTAAAGTCCATCCTCGAGGAAGCTTCAGTTCTTGCAAAAAATGGAGTCAAAGAACTAATCCTTACAGGAATCAATGTTTCTTCATATACAGATAAGATAGAAAAAGCCAATGAATCAGGCGATAAATCAAACTATGACCTCGCTGATGTTATATCAGAGGTTGCAAAAATTGAGGGAATTGAAAGAATACGAATGAGTTCAGTTGAACCAAGAGTAATAACCGACAGATTCCTTGAGGTAGTATCTAATACCCCTAAGTTCTGTCCTCACTTCCACCTCTCACTTCAGAGCGCCTGCAATAACACATTAAAGGCAATGAACAGACATTATTCTATAGAAGAATATAAAGAGACCGTAAAAAGACTCAGAGAAGTATTTGACCGTCCAGCTATTACAACCGATGTTATCGTTGGTTTCCCAGGAGAAACTGAAGAAGACTTTGAAGATACATATAAGAATCTTACAGACCTTAATCTTTATGAGATCCATACCTTCAAATACTCTCGTAGAAAAGGAACTGTAGCTGACAAAATGCCAGAGCAGATAAGCGAACAGATAAAGAACCAGCGAAGCGAGAAAGTTCTCTCTCTCACCGCTGTCCAAAAGAAAGATTTCGAAGATTCATTCTCAGGACAGAAGGATACAATCCTTATAGAAGAGATAATAGAAAAAGATGACCAGAAATATTATAGGGGACATACCACAAGATATGTTCTTGTAGACGTCCCCGTAAAATCTGTATGTCCAAGCGACGATGAAGAAAGTCTCATCAATACGCTCTTAGAGATATCTCTGTAAGACCAAGCTCATCATATACAATAAGCTCTACATGATAATCTCTTTCTGGATTAGTATATTTATATACGGTGTAACCATACTCCTCTGAATATACCGGAGCATCAGTTGGTTCGCCGTATTCAGCGATAATATCCTCTGCTGTGCTTCCCCAGGTAATTCCACCCGGAAGTTTCAGCTCAGGATATTTTTTTGTTTCAGCCCATCTCATATCCATTCTAAATGAATTAACACTTGTATCCTTAAGATCAGCTGAAGAGTCAGTATCATTTATAAAACCAACCCATATAGATACATTTTCATCCATATCTTTATTTGTAAGAGCAATCGTTCCAGTGATCATATCTCCTGAACTAAGCTTATAGCCCTCTTCATAGCCATAATCAGAAAGTTCAAATTCATACTTATCCTTTATCTTGGAATAATCAAATGGAATCGTATATTTCTTTCCGTCGAAGATAAGTTCCTTCGAATACAGGCTGTTAGTGAGGCCATTTGCATCTGTAGCAGATGCATCTGTAACTGTCGCGTCAGTCTCTGTAGCATCAGTTACTGTCGCCACTTCATCCTCATTAGAAATCTGCTGAACCATATCTATAAGGAACCATTTTCCACTGACCTCCATAACAGTAAACACGTAGGTAAGTGTACTAGAACTAAGGTTACCTGTAGAATCTACATAAGAAGTAACAAGAGTAACATCTTTCACATCTGATGCCTTTGTCTTTTTATAACCCTTACTGATCAGCATCTGTTCTCTTGTAGTCTTACCATAAGATGTTCCTACTGTAACTACAGCAGAACCTTCATCAAGAGATTTAATATAATCTTGATTAAGCTTTATACCATCCTCAATATGAGTAATATATGAATCTCTATGTGGACATTCCTTAGAAACAAAATCACCTAAAGTATAATTACCAGACTTATTGAAAATCTCAATATAAGCATATGCGATCTTTCCTGGATGCGCTGCTCCACCTGTCTCCCTGTTTTTAATAAATGAGATTATGGTATAAGCTAAAAATGCACCCACTAATAAAAATAATACCGAAAAAATAACAAGCAAACTTACACGTTGGTTGAAGATCTTCTTTTTCTTCTTTTCAACAAGTTCCTTATCTTCAGTATTAAGACTTGGCATATCACTGGCAGTTAAGACTTTAGTGATATCCTTCTTCATATGTTTTATTTCTTTTAACTCTTCTGTATGGCTCACGTCACACCTCTTGATGCAAGATTTTCTTCTTCGAATCCCCCTTCGAAAAAAAATAGCTCTGAGACAGATCATGTAAGTCTCAGAGCTAGATGCATTAAGTAGTCCGTAGGGGAATCGAACCCCTGTTTCCGCCGTGAGAGGGCGGCGTCTTAGCCGCTTGACCAACGGACCATCTTCACAACGAATGTGAGTATAACAGACTTACAAAAATAATGCAAGCACTTTTTTTATTTTTTTCAGATTATTTTACAAATGATTTTTCTATTTAAGAATTATAAGTTCTGCAGTCTCTACAGCCTTATCAATAAGCTCTTCAATCTTACCAACAAGTTTCTTTTCTGACCTTTCGATAGCATACATCTTTGGCTTAGTAACCGGATGCTTATCTACAAATATTGTACAGCAGTCCTCATAAGGCTCTATAGATGTTTCAAAGGTTCCAATACGCTGTGAATACTCAACTATCTCCTGCTTATCCATACCAATAACAGGACGATATACAGGACACTGTACAGCAGCATCAATAACTCCAAGGCTCTGCATAGTCTGAGAAGAAACCTGACCGATAGATTCACCTGTAACGATAGCCTGACATTCATCCTTTTCAGCCAGTCTCTCTGCAATCTGGAACATAATTCTCTTCATGATGATAGTAAGCTGATCATGAGGACAATTATCATAGATGCAAAGCTGAACATCTGTAAAATTAACATTATAGAATCTGATAGGTCCAGTATACTGAGAAAGAATAGTTCCCAGCTTCTCCACCTTTTCAAGAGCTCTCTGAGATGTATATGGAGGAGAATTAAAATAAACCGCCTCCATCTCAACTCCACGCTTAGCTATCATATATGTAGCAACAGGGCTGTCAATACCACCAGAAAGAAGAGACATAGCTTTACCATTTGTTCCTATAGGAAGTCCACCTGGTCCAGGTATCTTCTTTGAATAAACATATCCCTTATCTCCTCTTATTTCAACCTCAAGCATAACATCAGGCTTATGTACATTAACAGTAAGACCCTTATCACCAAACTTCTCAAGAAGATCATGACCAATCTCAATATCAACCTCCATAGAATTCATAGGGAAGTCTTTATTAATTCTCTTAGTATGAGCCTTAAATGAGAAATTATAACCGTCATATTCATTATCTGGGTTATCGCCAAATGTTTCTTCAAAGTATTTAAAAACTGCAGCGCGAATACCCTCATAGCTGAAGTCTTCTGCAACAGTAACAGGACATACACCAACAATACCAAAAATCTTGGTAAGTCTATCAAGAGCCTCATCCTCATCATAATCCGAGAACGCCTCAATATAGATACGTCCAAAATCTCTCCAAACCTTAAACTCTCCCAAAGGCTCCAGTCTGTTTCTTATTCTTTTACAAAGGATATCTTCAAAGACATATCTATTCTTACCCTTTGTTCCGATTTCAGCATATCTAATTAAAAACATTTTGGTGTTTTCCATGATTATCTCCTAACATTTCCAAAACATGAAATTATTCAAGTTATAACTCAATATTATATTTCTTTAAACTATCAATCAAATCATCATATCCGGTAAACAGAATGCCCTTCATTCCATAAGAATTGGCAGCATCTATATTTATCTGTCTATCATCAACAAAGATTGAATCTTCAAGTTTAATCCCAAATCTACTTTCAAGAAGTCTATATATCTTTTCATCCGGTTTTATAACCCTTTCAAAACCGGACACAATATATCCATCTGCATGAGGCAGGAACTTGAAAGTTGGCCAGTGCATATGGTAAGTCTCAACTGGGTAATTTGAAAGAATATATACACTATATCCTGCTGCTTTGAGTTCTTTCACCAATCCTTCAGAATAATCATATTCTTTTACTACATCTTGAATATTATCCCAGAACTTTAAGATTTCAGACTTGTACTCTGGAAGCTCATTGGTAAACTTTTCTATGGCATCAGCATTCATCTTATCACCACGATCAAGCTCATTCCAAAATGGAGTCTCAACCATGTTCTTGGCTAAATAGTCAACTGTCGTTTCATCAAAGCCAAGATCCTGCATAAGCTCACGATATCTAAAAGCAACGAGTACATTTCCTACATCAAATACTATATTTTTAATATCCATCTTATCCTCGCACGTAATGTCTAAGCACAGGAAGAAGCTCTTTAATAGTACTTATAGCATAATCAACCTCTTCCTCAGTATTATCCTCACCAAAGCTGAATCTAAGAGTAGACTCAAGACGTTTTTTATCAAGACCAATTGCTGTAAGTACAGCTGACTCCTTCGCCTTATTCGAAGAACAAGCCGAACCAGAAGAAACATAGATCCCCTTATCCTCAAGAGAATGAAGCATAACCTCCGCTCTTACACCAACAAAACTAATACTTGCAATATGAGGAGCAAAAGTATCCTTATCAGTATTAGTATAAACCTCATCAATAGTTGTAAGGCCCTCTATCAATCTATTCCTAAGGGAAGTAATATGACTGATTTTCTCATCAAAATGGTCAAATGTCTTCTCAACAGCCACCCCAAGACCTGCAATAGCTGGCACATTTTCTGTACCTGAACGCATATTCTTCTGCTGACCCCCACCATAAATGATAGGTCTGATAAGTATACCTTTCTTAACATATAAGAAACCAGAGCCCTTAGGTCCATGAATCTTATGACCTGAAACAGACATAAGATCGCATCCCATCTGCTTTGGTATAGTTTCAATTTTTCCAAATGACTGTATAGCATCTACATGGAAATATACATTTGGATTCTTTGCCTTAATAGCACGAGAGATTTCCGCTACAGGCATAACAGATCCAATCTCATTATTAATATGCATACAGGAAACAAGGATCGTATCCTCTCTCACAGCTTCAGCAAAAGTCTCTGGAGATGCTATTCCCTTTTCATTTGCTGGTACATAGCTAACCTCAAATCCTTCTCTGATAAGAAACTGCATAACAGCAGATACAGATGCATGTTCTACAGAAGAAACAACAATATGCTTTCCTGTCCTCTTCTTTGCAAGAGCTGTTCCAACGATAGCCATATTGTTAGATTCAGTTCCACCAGAAGTAAAGATAATCTCCTCAGGAATACATCTAAGCTTCTTACATATCTTATCAGCAGCATCCTTTACAATATGCTCTGCATCAAGTCCCTTTAAATGAAGAGATGAAGGATTACCATAGTCCTCCTTCATTGTCTTGACCATAATATCTATAGCCTCATCATAAACTCTTGTTGTAGCACTGTTATCAAAATATACTTCCATGTTACTTCCTTTATTCTTGTGACATAAATAAAACTACGTCACTTTATTTATCCAGCATAAAACTAAGAATTGACATGACTGTCATTCCAGCCGTTTCTGTTCTAAGAATCCTGTGGCCAAGAGACATTGTCTTTGCTCCAATATCCTCTAAGGACTTAGCCTCAGAATCAGCAAAACCACCCTCAGGTCCAATAAAGATACCAATGGATTTCTTTTCTACATTTTCAGATTTGGTATCATCAATATTATCTAAAACATCAGAAACGATATCTTCTATAATCTTTCGGCTTTCATCCATTCCTTCAGCAAACTCGTAAGGAAAAAGAATAATATCCATCTGACTTTCTGCAAAACTTATAGCATCCTTCATAGACATATATTCCATAACCTTAGGGATTATACCACGTCTGGACTGTTTAGCAGCAGATTCCGATATAAGATTATATCTGGCTATTTTCTTAGACTGCTTCTTATCATCAAGCTTAACAATAGTTCTTTCCATCATAACTGGAATAATACTATGTACGCCAAGCTCTACACATTTCTGAATGATAGTCTCAAGCTTATCACCTTTAGGAACTCCCTGGAAAAGATATATATCCGCCGGAAGCTCCGAGTTATTATCATATATATCAATAATATTTGCAAGTATATACTGAGAGTTACACTCCGTTATACGGCACTGAAAATCACGAGAGCTGCCATCACTGACAGTAATCTCGTCATTAACACCAAGTCTAAGTACATTTAATATATGATTTACATCTTCACCGGTTATTCTTATGGATTTATCCGATTCAGAACAACCGTCCACATAGAATCTATGCATAATAAAACCTCATTAATAAGAAGTTAAACTTATCTTGCAGTGAAACAAACCCACTCATTCTCGCGAGTTTCATTAACTATATCGAAGCCATTTGAAACAAGAGCCTCTCTAACTGCATCAGCCTTACCTTCGCTGATACCTGAAGATATAAAGACTCCACCCTCGTTCATGTAATCTCTTACAATAGTAGCAAGAGGAATTATAACATCAGCTAAAATGTTAGCAACAACAATATCATACTTTCGAGCTGGTATAGGATCAGCTTCTCCAAGCTGAATATCTACTATACGAGCTGCATCATCTGGATTAATCGGAGAAGCGATGCCTGAGCCAAGGCTGGCCTTCTCCATCTTCTCCCTGTTATCATCCTGTGCCAGGAAGTTCTCCGCAATTCTATTATCAGCTAACAGATTACCACAGGAAAACTCTATACGATCCGAACTAAGACCTGAAGCCTCAGCATTAATAACACTTGCCTTCACTGCCTGAGGATCTATATCAAGACCATGAACATAACCAGCTCCCATAAGACATGCAGCAATAGAAAGAATACCACTTCCACATCCAATATCAAATACTGACATTTCTTTACCAGCAGATGACTTAAGAGACTTCTGTACCGCCCCAAGACAAAGTCTTGTAGTTTCATGAGTTCCTGTACCAAAGGCCGTAACTGTCTTTATCCTTACTACCTTATCATCATCACGAAGTTCAAAACCTTCAAGATTTTTGTAAGCCTTAAGTGTATCATATACATCTGACTCATCATCTATTACAGGCATGATCACTATATTGTCATAAAGTCTAGCCGGCTTAAAGTTCTCCATAAACTTATCATTCCATGTAGAATCATCTGTAGTAGATTCAACAAATATATTACCAGTTCCAACAGGAAGAAACTCAGAAAGTCGGGTAAGCTCAGCCTTTACATCAGCCTTAAGTTCTTCAATCTTAGCTGCGTCGTAGCTATCATTTAGAAAACAAGAAACCTTTGCAGAACCATCATCCTCACCAAGTGTTAACGGAATATCTACAAACATCTGTTTAATCTCATCTTCAGTAAGAGGAACATTATCCTCTATCTGAATTCCCTCAATTCCTTTTTCGCTTAGAAAATCAGAAAGCAGATCAACAACTTCAGTTGTAGTTTCTATAGAAAACTTTGTCCAAATCATCTTATCTTACCCTTTCTAGAAATCCCCCCAAGGTTCATGCTGCCATGGATTTACAGCAATAAATGTAATCTCACCATTTTCTACACGAATAAAAAGCTCTGGTGTGTACCAAGCATTTGGATCTTCAAGTTTGGACTTTAACTCATCTATATTCTTATAAACAGTAACTTCGTCAGCATTATATTTGATTCCATTTTTACCAAAAGGCGCAAAATTATCAACTATAACGACATCCTTTGAAATAGGAAATGTTTTGTCACCAACAGAAGTTGTTGAAGCAAATCCAGCATCATCACGGAAATAATACTTACCATTTTCCTGAATTTCAAAATATGTAACTGAATAGCCACCTTCACTGTTTATCCAGATGATAGAATTATCATCTTCCGCCTCTAAACTTTCAACATCTGTTCCATCAAAAAGCTTATCACCTACTTCAAGTGAAGTAACAAAATCCGCTTCATACTCATCAAAAGTATCAACATTAAAATCACCCGATAATCCATCATCAGAAAATGTAAAAGTTTTTGCCAAATAATCTTGATAAGTTGCAGAATCAGTCTGAGAAGCTACGCTCGCTTCTTCAGTTGTTACTTCTTCTGTAGTTGCCTCTGTAGTAACTTCTTCAGTTGTTGTTTCTGTTGTAACTTCTTCAGTTGTTGCCTCAGTTGTTTTTCTTTCTTTACCTTCATTATCTGCAACTTCTGTTCCACATCCAGAAAGACCAACTGATATAGCAAAAAGCATTGTTCCGAGGGCCATCACTCTGCAAATACTCTTAATCTTCATCTTACTGTTTCTCATAATTTACTTTTTCCTCCAAGTTATAATATTCCAAGTATTGATTTATCATATAAATAAATATATTTAGCATCAAAAAACCAAGTGACAGTATAACAAAAACCCCGGTTTGTAGCAACATACAAACCGGGATTTTAAAAACAGGAAAATATATTATAGGTATTACTTTCTGAATTTCTTCTTCTTATGACCACCAAATGAGAAGTCACCAGCTGAATCTGTTGTGGATCTTGTACTAACACCAGGACCAGTAGCATTTTCATACTGATTAAGTATAGACTTCTGCTCATCTGTAAGATTCTCTGGAACCTGTACAACAAGTGTTACATAATGATCACCACGAACAGTCTTATTCTTAAGTGTTGGAACACCCTTACCCTTAAGCTTAACCTTAGTATTTGTCTGTGTACCAGGAGCTATATCATAGCTGTAAGGACCATCTATTGTATTAAGCTGAACCTTACCACCAAGAGCTGCCTGAGTAAATGAGATAGGCTCTGATGAATAGATATCATAGCCCTGTCTCTGGAATACAGGATGCTTATCAACAAGTATTGTAACAAGAAGGTCTCCACGCTCACCGCCATTGATACCTGGCTCACCCATCTCACGAAGTCTGATAGACTGACCATTATCAATACCTGCAGGAACCTTAATCTGAATCTTCTTCTTACTCTTTACATAGCCTGAACCAGCACAGTTCGAACACTTATACTTAATGATCTTACCTGAACCAGTACAGTCCGGACATGTCTGAACTGTTCTTGCCATACCAAAGAGTGACTGCTGTGTATAAACTACCTGACCTTTTCCACCGCACTTAGTACAGTTTTCAGGTGCATGACCAGGCTGAGCACCACTTCCCTTACATACAGGACATTCATCCTTAAGAGGAAGTTCAATCTCTGTCTGTGTACCAAAGATAGCCTCTTCAAAAGTTACACGAACAGTTGTTCTGATATCAGCACCCTTCTGAGGACCATTGGTCTGACGCTGACGTCCACCTCCGAAGATATCGCCAAAGATATCTCCGAAGATATCGCCCATATCAGCGAAATCAAATCCAAATCCGTCTCCGCCGCCGCCACCTTGTTCGAAGGCAGCAAAACCGAACTGGTCATACTTCTGTCTATTAGCTGGATCCGAAAGAATAGCATACGCTTCTGAAGCCTCTTTAAACTTCTCCTCTGCTTCTTTATCTCCAGGATTAGCATCAGGATGGTACTTCTTAGCAAGAACTCTGTAAGCCTTTTTTAATTCATTATCTGTAGCATTCTTGGATACACCAAGAACCTCATACAGATCTCTTCTTTCATCTGCCATTATTTATCACCCTTCAAATATTAAACTTCTGTAAAGTCTCCATCTACAACTTCGCCATCGCCAAAGTCTGGTGTGCCTGCACCTGTACCAGCATTTGCTCCAGGACCACTCTGCTCATAAAGCTTCTCGAAGAGCTGCTGAGCTGAAGTCATAAGTGACTCCTTACCAGCCTTAAGCTTCTCGATATCGTAGTCTGAAAGGTTCTCTATATCTGTTCCCTCAATAATTGTCTTGAGTGAATTAAGCTCTTCCTCTACCTTCTTCTTATCATCTTCAGGAAGCTTGTCTCCAACTTCCTGGAGAGCCTTCTCTGTCTGGAATACCATAGCATCAGCGTCGTTACGTACTTCTACGCCTTCCTTACGCTTCTTATCCTGCTCCTCATACTCCTTAGCTTCCTTCATAGCTCTCTCGATATCATCATCTGAAAGTGATGTACCAGAAGTAATTGTGATATGCTGCTCACGACCTGTACCAAGATCCTTTGCAGATACGTTAACAATACCGTTAGCATCGATATCGAAAGATACTTCGATCTGTGGAACACCTCTACGAGCTGGAGCAATACCGTCAAGACGGAATCTACCAAGTGACTTGTTATCCTTAGCGAACTCACGCTCACCCTGAACGATGTTGATATCAACAGCATCCTGATTATCCTGAGCTGTTGAGAAGATCTGGCTCTTATGTGTAGGAATAGTTGTATTTCTCTCAATAAGGTGAGTAGCGATACCACCCATTGTCTCAATTGAAAGTGTAAGTGGTGTAACGTCGAGAAGAAGGATATCTCCTGCACCAGCATCACCAGCAAGCTTACCACCCTGGATACAAGCACCGATAGCTACGCACTCATCAGGGTTGATACCCTGGAATGGATCCTTACCTGTAATAGTCTTAACTGCATCCTTAACAGCGATGATACGTGTTGAACCACCAACAAGGAGAACCTTGTCAATCTCGCTAGCTGTAAGACCAGCATCATCAAGTGCCTGCTGTACAGGACCTCTTGTCTTCTCAACAAGATCATCTGTAAGTTCATCAAACTTAGCTCTTGTAAGATCCATATCGAAATGCTTAGGACCATCAGCTGTAGCTGTGATGAATGGAAGGTTAATGTTAGTAACTGTCTGTGATGAAAGCTCTTTCTTAGCCTTCTCTGCAGCTTCCTTAAGTCTCTGCATAGCCATCTTATCGCCTGAAAGATCTACGCCTTCCTTCTTCTGGAACTCCTCAAGCATATACTTTGTTATAGCATCATCGAAGTCATCACCACCGAGCTTGTTGTTACCTGCTGTAGCAAGAACCTCGATAACTCCTTCACCAATCTCAATGATAGATACATCGAATGTACCACCACCAAGGTCGTATACCATAATCTTCTGCTCCTTCTCATTATCAAGACCATAAGAAAGTGCAGCAGCTGTAGGCTCGTTGATAATACGCTTAACATCAAGACCAGCGATCTTACCAGCGTTCTTTGTAGCCTGTCTCTGTGAATCTGTAAAGTAAGCAGGAACTGTGATAACAGCCTCTGTTACCTTCTCACCAAGATACGCCTCAGCATCAGCCTTAAGCTTCTGAAGTGTCATAGCTGAGATCTCTTCTGGTGAATACTTCTTATCATCAATCTCTACCTTGTAATCAGAACCCATATGTCTCTTGATAGATGAGATAGTCTTGTCTGCATTTGTAACAGCCTGACGCTTAGCAGCATCACCGACAACTCTCTCACCAGACTTAAGAAATGCAACTACAGATGGTGTTGTACGTGAACCTTCTGCGTTAGTAATAACGACTGGCTTACCACCTTCCATAACGGCAACACATGAGTTTGTTGTACCTAAGTCAATACCTATAATCTTTCCCATTTTAATATATCCTCCTAAAATAAATAACTTTTTTCAGTATGTGATTTTTAATTAACGACCTTGACCATTGCATGTCTCAGTACGTTATCTTTATACATATAACCCTTCTGCATTTCTTCAACGACAAGGTTTTCACCCTTCTCAGCATCCTCTTCATGGATAACTGCATTATGCAGCATAGGATCAAATTCTGTACCAACAGCATTCATTGGCTTAACACCGATTCCTTCCAGTGTATCCATCAGCTGTTTATATATCTTTTCGATACCGTCTTCGAAAGGTGTCTTTTCATCCTGATTTACACTTTCAAGAGCTCTCTCGAAGTTATCGATAACTGGAAGTACTTTTTCAAGTGCATCCATAGCACCCCTATCTGACATCTCAAGATTTTCTTTCTTATTACGCTCGCGCATATTGTCGAACTCAGATAAAAGTCTTGTATATTTTTCTTTATTACCTTCAGCAAGTTCCTTTGCCGCTTCAAGTTCAGCCTGCATCTGCTTGCTGCCTCGACGATTCTTCTTTGGAACTGGCTTTGGTCTAGCTGCCTCATCATCCTCATCATAGTTGAGCTCTTCATCTATCTTAGCTCTTGTTCCTGGATTTTCAGCACCCTCAGTAACCTTAATCTTCTGCTCGCTTGAATCAGCGCCGCCCTTATCTTCCTTAAGGTTCCTAAGCTTTTCATTCATACTTTTTTTTGCCATTAGTTCTCCCCTCTCTCGCCTGCTCGGAATATACTATCCAGTTCATCAGTAAGACTCTTTAATGTACTAACAACTTTTTTGTAGTCCATTCTCTTCGGTCCTATAATACCTATAGTTCCTTTTGCCCCCTCTGGCAACTGGTAAGTCGAAGTTATGATAGAACAGTCTTTCATATTTTGTACAGGAGCTTCATCTCCTATATAAATTTGAATGCTATGATCTCCATCCTCTGACTTAAGTGTTTCATCTGCAAGTTCGTTAAGACCTGTCTGCTCCTCAAATGTCTCAAGTAGCGCTGTAGCCTTCTCGACATCACCGAGCTCCTGATACTTCAGGATATTCGATGCTCCACTTGTATAAATCTTCATTTCCTCGGCTTCTTTAACGACATCAACGATGCCTTCGAAGATTCTCTCTAGGATATCAGCATAATCACCAGCCTGTTTTTTCATGGTCTGCATGAGTTCCAGGTTAATCTGGTCAACTGATACTCCCTGAAGAAATGTATTAAGCAGTATATTGAACTTAAGCACTTCTTCGTTTATTAGAGGTCTGGAAACTTTAATTATCTTGTTCTTAGCTATATTGTCACCAACGACTATAACAGCAACAAGCTTTTCTTCATCCACCTGAGACAGCTGTATAAACTTAACTTGTTTATTTCTAAGCTGTGGTGTAGTGACCATTGTCGCATACTGTGTATTAAAGGCAAGTACTTTAGCAACCTGCATGAGCAGGGACTCAAGCTTATCTACTCTTTCAAGCAGAACCTCCTGCGACTTGTCGCTCTCCTCTTTCTCTGACATAACCTTATCAACATAGAAGCGATATCCTTTATCGGTAGGAATTCTACCTGCAGAGGTATGAGGCTGTACTATATATCCTAGTTCTTCAAGATCAGCCATCTCATTTCTTATTGTTGCAGAACTGAGATTCAAATCAGAAAGCTTTGAGATAGTACGTGAGCCAACCGGTTCACCAGTTTCCAGATAGTTGGAAATGATAGCTCTGAGGATGGTCTGTTTACGAACATCAAGATCATATTCCAAATCCTGACCCATGATATCACCATCCTTTATTCAGTTATTATCTTAAATTATCCAGCCATCTTGTTAGCACTCAAAAACTTCGAGTGCTAACTGCACATATTAATGTACATCCTAGAGAGGTAAATGTCAAGGAAATATAACAAATTTTTAAGAATTTTTTATTAAAAATTTACAAGAGTTTTTAATATAAAAATGCCGACAAGCTGTGACTTGTCGGCAGATTACATTTTACTAAATAATATTAAGTTTAGAGTAAATTTTCTTTATGTTGTTAGCATAAAGTCGGATAAAATGTAATTACTTACGTCGATACCCTTATCGGTAAGGGCAACCACATTTTCATCTGCATACATATATCCCTGATCAACATATTTATTGATGATATCTCCGTAAAGCTCAAATACATCTCTGTTGAACTTTTCAGAAAAATCTTTTCGCTTAATTCCTTTGATCATCCTGAGTCCAAGGAACATATATTCTTCTATTCTTGATTCAAGGAAGATTGTCTGAACATTCTCACGAAGAATTGCAGTAGCCGAATCATAAAGTTTAATTCTATCCGTATCCTTAGTAAGCTCTTCTCTTACATCATCACAGATTTCTATATAGTTATCTAGATTCTTGATATTGCTGAAACGTTCACCCTTGAAATAGGAGGAAGCACCAATACCGAGTCCAATATACTGTCCACCAGTCCAGTAAACCATGTTGTGACGGCTTTCGTATCCGGGTTTTGAATAATTTGATATCTCATATCTTTCATAGCCAGCAGCCTTTAGCACCTTTTTTGTCATGTAATACATGCTTCTATCGGTATCCTCATCAGGGATCAAATTAAGAAGGTCAGGTCTTTCCTTAAGCTTTGTACCATCTTCAACCTGTAGTGAATAAACTGAAATATGCTCAGGCCCCAGCTCTGTAATCCTTGTCAGAGTATCTACCATAGTATGCATATCCTGACCAGGAAGTGAAGTCATAGCATCAACGCTGATATTCTCAAAGCCAGCGCGGCGAGCAGCCTCAAAACCATCAACAAACTCTTCATAGTTATGAATACGACCCATGAGTCTAAGTATTTCGTCATCTGCAGACTGAAGACCTATAGACAGTCGATTGATACCATATTCTCTATACGCAAGCAGATCAGTGTATTTGATTGTTCCAGGATTAACCTCGATAGTAATCTCAGGAAATCTATCAACCTTGAAGATATGCTTGATAGTGTTGATGACATTTCCTATCATGGCTTCATCCAGGAAGGAAGGTGTTCCACCACCTATATAGATAGTCTTTACTATATATCTATCAGCGTAAGGCTTGTACATTCTAATCTCGCTCATAAGAGCATTGATGTACTGAATCTTCTTTGTACTTGTCTCTCCTTCGAAGGAAAGGAAGTCGCAGTACATGCACTTATGCTTACAAAATGGAATATGAACGTATATGCTAAGAGGTTTTCTCATACTTAAATCTCCAATTAGTCTTCGTCATCAAGTTTAAGAACAGCTGTGAAGGCTGACTGTGGAACGTCTACAGAACCAACCTGACGCATTCTCTTCTTTCCTTCCTTCTGTTTCTCAAGGAGCTTCTTCTTACGAGAGATATCGCCGCCGTAACATTTGGCCAAGACATCTTTACGAAGAGCCTTAATTGTCTCACGGGCAATAACCTTGCTTCCGATAGCTGCCTGAATAGGAATCTCGAAAAGCTGTCTTGGAATCTCCTTCTTAAGCTTCTCGCACATCTTTCTTCCACGCTCGTATGCAGAATCTCTGAATACGATGAAAGAAAGCGCATCTATTCCTTCTCTATTAATAAGAATATCAAGTTTAACAAGTGTAGACTTAGCATAACCCTTTAACTCGTAGTCAAATGAAGCGTAACCACGGGATCTTGATTTAAGAGCATCAAAGAAATCGTAAATGATCTCGTTAAGCGGCATCTCATATTTAAGAAGAACTCTTGTCTCCTCAAGATACTCCATACTCTTATAGATACCACGTCTCTCCTGACAGAGCTTCATGATAGCACCTGTGTAGTCTGAGGTGGTCATGATTTCAGCATCAACTATAGGTTCTTCCATGTAGTCGATTTCAGAAGGATCAGGCATATTTGTAGGATTAGTAAGTTCGATAACCTCTCCATTTGTCTTATGAATCTTATAGATAACAGATGGAGCTGTTGTAATAATATCAAGATTATATTCTCTCTGAAGTCTTTCTTGGATTACTTCAAGATGAAGAAGTCCAAGGAATCCGCATCTGAAACCGAAGCCAAGAGCCACACTGGTTTCAGGTTCATATGAAAGAGATGCATCATTTAACTGCAGCTTCTCAAGAGCATCTTTAAGCTCCTGATACTTTGCACCATCCTCTGGATAGATACCGCAGAATACCATAGGGCGGGCCTTTTTATATCCAGGAAGAGCCTCATCACACATGTTTTCTGCATCTGTAACTGTATCACCAACCTCAGTATCTCTAACATTCTTAAGAGATGCAGTGATATATCCAACCATACCGGCACTGATCTCATCCTGTGGGATGAACTGTCCAGCACCAAAGATACCAACTTCTACAACATCTGCCTCAGCACCAGTCTCCATCATATGAATACGGGAGCCTTTCTTAACGAAACCGTCAAATACACGGCAGAATATAATAACACCTTTATAGGAATCATAAAGACTATCAAAGATAAGAGCCTTAAATGGCTTGTTGTTATCACCTGTTGGGGCAGGAACCTTCTCAACGATTGCTTCGAGAACAGACTCGATATTGATTCCATTTTTTGCGGAAATAAGTGGAGCATCTTCTGCTACAATACCGATAACGTCTTCAATCTCAGTAATTACTCTCTGAGGATCCGCTGATGGAAGGTCAATCTTATTAATAACTGGGAATACTTCAAGATTGTGGTCGATTGCCATATAGACATTGGCAAGTGTCTGAGCCTCAACGCCCTGAGCAGCATCAACCACAAGAACTGCACCTTCACATGCAGCGAGGGCACGAGAAACCTCATAGTTAAAATCCACATGTCCTGGAGTATCGATAAGATTAAGGATATACTCTTCTCCATCATTAGCTTTATAAATGATACGAACAGCCTGAGATTTAATAGTGATACCTCTCTCACGTTCAATATCCATATTATCAAGAACCTGTTCCTGCATCTCACGCTCAGTAAGTGTACCTGTTGTCTCAATGATACGGTCAGCAAGTGTTGACTTACCGTGATCGATATGAGCGATGATACAGAAGTTTCTAATTTTCGATTGATCTAAATGTGACATAATCTTTCCTTTTTGATTTTATTGGGAGTTCGGCTAGTATTATAGCCACGAACATTATAACACAACCTATTATTTCGTCGACAGTTAGTTTCTGTCCCAGAATAACAAATCCTGAAAGGGCTGAAACCACTGATTCCAGACTCATTATGAGGGATGCAACTGTAGGATTTACATCCTTCTGCCCAAGTATCTGTAATGTATACGCTACACCACAAGCCATAAAGCCAGAATAACAAAGAGCCGGAAGTGCTGACAAAATTAGTTCCGTACTAGGAGCCATCTTATATACGCAGCAATCTATCGGATAAACAAAGATAAGACTAATAACTGCAGCCACCAGAAACTGAGTACTGGACATCACTACTCCATCCACTTTATCTTTATTTGCATGGTCGATATATAAAATGTGAAATGAAAAAATCAGCGAACATATAAGAAGCTGAATATCAGGAAGTTCCAGAATAAAGCTTTTCCTACGCCCTATACATAAGAAGTATAGACCAATCAGCGCAAGCAACACCGAAACCCATATTATAGAGCTAGTTTTCTTCTTTAAAAATATACCTATAACAGGAACCATGATTATATAAAGCGCAGTGATAAAACCCGCTTTACCAGCACTTGCTTTAAGCATAGCCATTTGCTGAAAGTTAGATGCTGCGCATAGAATGATTCCGCACACTATTCCATGACGAATAGACAGTCTGATATCGCCGTTCTTTTCGCCCTTTTTCTCATTTTGCTTTCTCATCACATATATAACAGGGATAAGTATAGTTCCACCAAGTATGTACCTCACAACACTGAAGGTAAAAGGACCTATATATTCCATACCCGCAGCCTGAGCTACAAAGGAAGTTCCCCATATGATTGCAGTAAGCAAAAGGAGAAATGAATTCTTCAGCGAATTTCCACTCGAACTCTTTGTATCCAGTTGTTTCTCTTGTTTAGTCATTGCAACATAATATACAAAATATAAGACCTTGTCAAAGCAATGCTCTAACAAGATCCTATAGAAAAATCATTTTATTAATAATGCTTAATTTTAATAATAATCACCATATTTATTAAGCGCATAAAGAGCAAGCGCAAATGCAAGACCGATAAGCATATCTGATTCAATATCAAACTCCATAATATAGGTCTCACACATATTAAGTGCCTGTCCATGAATAAGGTAGTTTTCATTACGAACAGTCATCATTGGAAGTGCACCTCTATAGAGAACGTATCTCCATGAAACACCGTCTCCCTCAACTTCAAGATCCTCATCATACTCAATAATGTATCTCTGAGTTCGAGACATCGTATCACGCTCAACTGTACCGAACTTATCACGGGCAGCAAACTCGAAGTATGAACCCTCTCTACCATACTTTTCCTGAACATAAGCACATTCATTGATTGTATCAGCAAGGAAAATCTTGATTCTATGACCTGTAGCAATAAAGTCATCCTTAGTGTAATAAACTTCTTTTCCCCTCTCGTCAAAAACCTTAACGGAATCGTAGTCCTCAAGGTCCTGAGCTTTTATAAAAAGTTTAGCCATGATAAAAACCCCTTCTTAAAAAAATACAAAAGTTATTTTAACATAATTAAAGAGTTACAACAACACAAAATGTAGTGGAATTATTTGTTAATTCTAACTAATTGAGCTTTCCATAGTATATGTTGAAATCAACAGCACTGGCAATGCCATCTATCTTTCCAGACGAAGTCTGCTGCCACATAAAATAAGGTCCTGCATAGGATGTCTTTGAAGTATAGTTTGCAAGCCACACCTTATAACCATTCTCGTTAGTCCATACAGTCTCAAGGAAATTCTTACTACTATATAGACATGTGTCATAGCCTGCGCTCTTCATCTCGTCAGCAAACATATTGAAGCAGTCATTTATATCATAAAGATTCATTCCATAAGTCTGGAAGTTTGCAAAGTCCTCCCAGTCATATGCAATAGGAAAATCAAGCTGCTCATTTCCAAGTACACTCTTCAGGTAGTTTGCACTCTTCTTCACTTCTTCAGCATTACTTTCCTCAGCATGCCAGTAGATTCCTATCTTAAGTCCAGCAGCTTTAGCATTTTGAATATTCTGAGCATATACTCTGTCAGTATAGTTTTCTCCATCATCAAGACCGCCAAGTCTGATAATAACAAACTCACAGCCAGCAGCTTTTACTTTATCAAAATCAATATTCCCCTGCCATCTTGAAACATCTATACCAAGAGATACATCATCACCGCCATAGTTCTCAGCAAAAGAATCAAATGAAACAGTACCCGGTGCACTTCCACCACCATCACCTGTACTTGATCCACTTGAAGATGATTCAACAATATTTACATTGAATGTTGCATTTGTAGAATGACCTGCATCGTCAGTAAGAGTAACTGTAACACTGTCAGATCCAGTTTCAGATGTATCAATTTCTTTATCCAACGATATATTTACGTCTCTATCTACATCATCAGCATATCCAATATATGAATGAATATCAAAAGCAGAACCTTTGCCAACATATATAGTTCCTGGCTTGATCAAGAATACAGGAGCAAGATTATCTTCGTGATTATTAGAAAAATAATTTCCATTACTTGTTCCAAGACCTGAAGCTGTCTTAGTACTACTCTCAGCATTGTTAATTATCTTCTCAGAATCATCATCCAGATCATCATTTGATGATGCATCACCAGCAGAAGCATCTGAATCTTCACCAATAGGCGCAACTGACAGATCAACATTCTCATTTGGATTAGCAGTTTCTGTCAGTTCTTCCGTGGATTCAAATGTAGCACCTTCAATCTTGTCAGCATTTGCAATCTCAACTGGTCCATCATTTTGTTCAACTGTTGATGCAGAATCTCCGCTATGCATAGCAATAGTAGTAACCAGTAAAGCTACTCCTATAAATGCAACAATAACTATTAATCCTATCAAAAAATCTTTCATAATTTTCCCTTAAAACATAGATTATAGCGAAATATAATACTTTAATCCTTCTTCTCAAGAATTGACTAAATAAATTATTTCTTATATACTCAAAGCGACTAGCTTAGAGTTTTCCCGAGATTTAATAATAACAAGAAATGTGATAAAAAGAAAGGGTTAAAAGATGAATAGGAAAAATGAGTTAATAATGTTTCTAGGGGGAATCGCACTTTGTGCAACTGGACTCTTCATTCTTTTTAACAGAGTTCATGTAGGTTCATTTTTTGGATTCATGGGAGGATTCCAGCTCGGAAGATTCAATGTTCCATCAGGACTTGTTGTCATTCCATTTATCATTGGTGTTGTATGGATGTTTGTTAGCGACTCAATACTGCCAAAGTTTTTCACAGCACTTTCAATTATCCTGATAGTTGTTGCTATCATAATGACAACTCACATCTGGATGGACACTATGACAATGTTTGACTGGCTTCTTATCCTTGTTCTCATCTTCGGTGGCGGCGCCATGGTTGCTAAGATTCTCTTCCAGGATCACACTGTTGAGAAAAAAGCTGAGATTGATAAGGAAACACAGAGACAGATCAACGATCTCCAGAAAGAGCTTGAAGACCTCAAGAAAAACACAAATAAACAATAAAGGAAATAACGTATGATTAATGGCAAAAAACTAATTGCACTTTGTACATCCCGTATCTACGATCCGCAGGTACATGGATATATCGAAAAACTAAACACGAGACTCCAGAAAAAGGGGTTCTCACTTCTTATCTTTGCCATTAATTCCGACATATATTGGGACGAGGAACGACCAGCTGCCGAAAAGTATGTATTTGATCTTATTCCATATGAATATATCGATGCGGTAATAATAATGGATGAAAAGATCAAGAGTCATAGACAGGCAGAAAAAATCGTTGCTCGTTCTAATGCTGCTAAGGTGCCTGTTATTGTCTGCGACGGACATTACGAAGGCGCTTCCAGCATCAGGTTTGACTACGAAAAAGGCTTTGAACTAATCTGCCGCCACATTATCGAAGACCATAAGGTTACTCGACCTCATATGATGGCAGGTCATCCTGATAATGAATTCTCTGAAAAACGTATCGCAGTCTTTAAGAAAGTTCTTGAAGAAAATAACATAACATTTGATGATTCTATGCTCAGTTATGGGTATTTCTGGTCGGATCCTTGCCGTGTTGCGACCAATGAATTACTAAAGCGTGATGTACAGCCTGAAGCTATCATCTGCGCAAATGACGCAATGGCCATAACCGTTTCTGAAATGTACCAGGAAGCTGGTTACAAAATCCCTGATGATCTAATAATTTCTGGTTTTGATGGATATGATGCAATCTACTTTGCCAATCCTATGATTTCCACAGCTTCATGCGATATCATAAAACTCGCAAACACTACTGCTGATGCTATCTTTGAAACCATCGATAATAAATCTGTCATCGAAAGATTTATCACACCTATACTACAGCCAAACGCATCCTGCGGATGTCCTGAACATACAGCTCATCCAGAAATGCTTAGGAACTGGTTCCGCGAAAGCTTTTCAAGACATAATGACGATAACAGAGTTCTTCACCTCATGTCTTCATATATGCAGACGAGTCAAAGTATAGGCGAAATGCTATCTCACCTGGACTGCTACAAAACAGAACACACTCTATGCGTTGTTGATAGAAACTGTTTTGTCGGAGAAGAAAACTACTTTACAGATAACAGCAAGAAGTCAAAGGACTTAGTATTAATATACGACTCAGACTATCCAGAAGAATACAAAGAGGATTCCTTTGTTTTACCAGATGCTTCCACTAACATCTGCGAAAATGTACTTACTCCTTCTGTAAGAGATAGAATAATTGAGCTAACAGAGTCAGGTTATCCAATAATTTTTAATGCACTTAACAGGATTAATAAGCCATTTGGATTTATCTGCTACCACTTCCCAAATATTTATATAAGCAACTACACTAATACACTGACAGTAACTACTTCCGTTAGTAACGGTATCAGCGGTTTTATAAATATGGAATATCAGCGCACGCTTCTTGAACAGATGGATGAGATGTACCGTCACGATCCGCTGACCGGACTTCTTAATCGTATGGGCTTCCAGAACGAATTCAAGCGTATCTGTCAGAAAGGAACCTATGCCGGAAGTAAGATCACAGTTATTATGTCTGATCTTGATGGACTTAAGTTTATTAATGATAATTACGGTCATGCTGAAGGCGATAACTCCATAGAAAAGGTTGCAAAGGCTTTACAAAGTTCTGTGCCAGAGAACAGCCTTTCAACAAGATTCGGAGGAGACGAGGTATTCTCAGTAATCTTCGGCGAATGTGACCCAGATGAGATCATAAAGAACATAAATAAATTCCTAGAGAGTTACAACATGCTTTCAGGAAGGCAATACAAAGTTGAGACAAGTAGCGGTTATATCACCACTACCCTTGATGAAAACTTTGATATAACACAGGCTGTTAAAGATGCTGACGAAAAGATGTATGATGTAAAGGCCAGCAAATATGCAGCTCGTGGACGAAATTTCATACAATAATATATTTCCTATATAACGAGAACAGGTGTTCTGAATCAGAGCACCTGTTTTTTCAATCTATTCAAATAATCAATAATTAAGTTCCAAAGAAATTTCTTCATTAGGTTTGATAGTTTCAGTTCTATCAAAGGCTACGAGTCTACTACCTACAGGAATAAGATTACCTTCGGTATCTCTTCCATCCCTGTCATTATCATATATATGATAACCACCATCTGAATCTTTATAAATTGTTACAACAAATTCAGAAGGAGTATCACCTATATTTTTGATTTTGATTTTGGAAGAATCAAGAGTTACTTTAAACTTAGAATATGTTAGACCATAGCCAAATCTATAGAGCGGCTTCTCTGTCATGTAGATATAGGTCATGCCATTTTTCTCTATATCATAATCATTGATATCTGGCAGCTGAAGATCTCCCATATACCAGGTCTGAGGCAGTCTTCCTGCAGGACTTTCTTTACCAGTTAGGATGTCAGCGATGCCTGTTCCTAATTCTTCGCTACCAAATGCTGACCACAGGATACTACGAATCTCAGGAGCCGCATCTTCTTCAACCACAGCAAGAGGTGCGTTAGCCATTAGTAATAGCGATATATTCTTATACGATTTTCTAAGCTTTCTAAGAACTGCTCTCTGGAAAGGAGGAAGCTCTATACTGTCTCTATCCCTCTCTTCTTTGCAGTTGACCATAGGATGAAGACCAAAGGCAGCAACGATATTAGAGTCAGATTTAAGCCCCATCTTTTCTGCATTAACAAGTAAAGAATCTGTATCATCAACGGTTTCAAAACTTATCTTTATACTGCCGTCCACATTCTTTATTCCCTTTATTCTAGAATCTTCCCAGAAACGAAGGGCTGTGTCACAGTCATATGTTATTACTTCATCTTCAGAATCAATCAACTGGAATGCTTCATTCAGAAACCAGCTAAATGGATGATCAGGATAAGCATATAAACTAAACTTATCTTCTTCACCAGTAGCATTCAAAGATTTTTTCTTAGGAGATCTGCTTGTAAGATATTTACCGTTAGACATTGCTCTAAGTGTTATACGAGAATCATCCCAAAGCATAATATTAAATACTCCAGCAGACTCAGGACTTACAGTCACGAGCTTACCATCAGCAATGCCTACATACTCGCCATTTTCAAGTTTTATCCTAACAGTTGGAATCAGTTCCTCATATGGAACACCAAGCCCCTCATCTAGAGTAACAGTATGACTAGATAATCCACTATACCAGTCAAGTGGAGCTGATGCAGCAAAAGGTCCAAGTAAAAATGTATTCTTCGGTGCACCCGATTCTAAGCCTGTAGAAAGAGGAAGCATTCCATCGTTCTTTAGAAGAACTACCGATTTAGATGTCATTTCCCTTGCCAGCTGTCTTGATTCAGCAGTATCGACTTTAGAAATATTATAATCTTCTTTAGGGAAGTACTTAGATACATGGTCCTCGTTCAAATCTTCAATCATCATTCCAAGCATTGAATAGGCAGTAAGCTTATGAGTAAGGGCTTCAGTAATATCTTCCTCTGTCACAATACCTTTTTCGACAGCCTCTTTAATAGCAGGAATTTCATTATTCCAATCTTCCATAAAAACATCTACACCTGCGCCATAGGCCTTCTTAATCGCATCAGGAAAATCCTTAGCGGTCTTCTGCATATTTACAGAGAAAAAGAGAGTAAACGCATCCGAAATAACAAAAGGAACACCCCAGGATTTAAGAAGTGTTTTAAGTTCTGGATTAAATGTGGCAGTTACGCCGTTAATCTTATTATATGAGGACATAACAGAAAGTGGCTGAGCATATGAGATAATATCCTCAAACACTTTTAGATAATAATCATTTTTCAGATTTTCAGGAATAACAGAATCTGCTGTGTAGCGTTCTTTCTCATAATTATTCCCATAGAAATGTTTTAGCGTAGCCCCTGCACGAACAAAGTCTTTATTATCTCCCGCCATTCCCAGGATATAGTTTCCTGCCATCTGAGCAGTAAGATAAGGATCCTCTCCATAGGCTTCTTCATTTCTGCCCCATCTAGGATCACGTTCCATATCAACAGTTGGTGCAAGTGCCACAAGAGCATTATGACGATGCTCATTAACTAGACTTCGCATCTCAGTACCAACTACATCTCCAACCTTATGCATCATGTCACTATCGAAAGACGCAGCCATACCTATAGGACACGGAAAAATAGTTGTATATTCAGGATTTCCAAGATCAAAATCCTGATCGTGACGAGCCTGAACTCCATGAGCAGCCTCGCCAGAAAAATCTATATATGGAACCCCCAGAGCAATCTTCTCTTCTATGTTTCCATATATCATCTTAAGTTTATCTTCAAGGGAACGCCCCTCTAGAAGATTTTTTGCTCTATCAATGTGATAATCTAAACCCCTCTTCATACCTTATACCCCATAATTATCATTTTCATAACAATTTTATATAATTTATTAAAGACTAATCTTAGATTCTGCTTTTGTCATAAACCTTTCATCATTAACGATAAAACGTTCATGGGTTCCTTCCCCAATCTTTTCAACCTCATCATATACATTTACAGAGAACACGAGTTTCCTTCTGTCGATTTCAATTAGTTCTGTTTCGCAACTAACTTTCATTCCAACTGGTGTTGCTGCTATATGTGATATATCAAGCTTAGTACCTACCGTACTCTCACCTTCTGAAAGATATTCCAGAATACTTTGAAGAGCTGTTTTCTCAGCTAATGCGATCATAGCAGGTGTTGCGAAGACATTTAGCCCACCACTACCTACTGCTTTTGCTGTATCTTTATCTGTGACTAGTAACTCTTGTTTTCCTTTTATTCCAAGTTGCAACATATTTTATCCTCTTTCTGATTAGATGATTGGTATAAATATAGCTGATGCAATAGTAAGTATTATTCCACCAATAAAGAATGAAGAATATAGTATATTAGAAAATACGGTAACACCTTTATCTGTCTTTTCATCTATATAATTTGAAATCTCAGGTACATCTCCATCTGATTTTTTTGAAGAAATGATCTTATTGAACTCATCTAGATTAACTAATAGTTTTCTTGTCTCATCTTTTTCTGGTGCACCAAGCATTCTGGTGTAGATATTCTTATTAAGGAGAAGTCTTGTATCATTATAATAAACTTCATATATCGGACATTTAACTGCCTTGTATCCCGAACCACGAACTCGGCGGTCAACACATGTACCAGTAACTTCATAAGTACATGTAGCTCTAAGCTTTCTTCTATGAAGAATACCGTGTATAAGAAGTGTGGCACCAACGATCATAAATGTTATTCCCGCCATAAGGGGGATTGCTTTTACCATTCGTTTATATGCGTCTTCTGGACCGAAATGGTTCATGATGCCGTATATAGCACAGCCTGTTCCAACCAGAACAAAGATGGCCCCAAGCCACCATCCGTTTTGTTTTTCAGAAACCATGGCTACTATAGCAAATATACCCATAACAGCAAAGAACTGTCCTAGTGCTATAAGAAATATCCAGGTATTTCCATGCTTTACCGAGTATATACTTATTGCTATGGATGCAAAGAACCATACAAGAAAGGCAAACGAAACTATGAGAAGTTTTGCCATACGTTTATTATCATTCATTTTTCTTTTCCTTTCTTTTTTGGGTGCAGTGGGGACAGACCCCATTGCACCTATCGGTGCAAGAGGGGACTGTCCACACCGCACCAATTATGTTAATTCTATTATTCCAGCACATAGTCCTCTTCTGCCGTTGGTGTAACGGTGTGAGAAGAATATGTCGTGATACTTCATAGTACAGAGCTTTGTCTGGTAGATGTTACTGCTACGAAGTCCTGCATTGACCAGAATAAGTTCATTAAGTGCCCATAGGTTTAACATATATTTATCGAGAATCTTTACTGTTCTAAAGACTTCGTATGGAGTGCCAATTCTGGTAGTTATTATTCCTTTATAATCTTCAGGCATATTGTCTCTTACAAAACTGCCCGCATGTATGATGTACTCGAAATCTTCATTTTGTAGAGGTTCAAATGTGACATTTGGCTCTGAAGTGTCTATATAAGGACATTCAAGCATTGCTTTAATGACTGATTCATCCACCTCGTAATTATCTGGACCAATGGATGGGCCAATAATAGCATGAATGTTTTCTGGAAGACAGCCATATTCCTCTACCATCTTTTCAACTGTCTTTGCAGCGATACCATCAACAGTTCCGCGCCATCCTGCATGCACAGAACCGATAACCTTACTAACAGGATCCGCAAGAAGGATTGGAACGCAGTCTGCTGTGTAGACGATAAGCGGAACATTCTTCACATTTGTAATCTGAGCATCTATCTCAAAGTGCGTGAGATCTCGTGCTATGCCGTCTCCAGCATCTTCTTCAGTTACCACAAGTATATTGGATTTATGAACTTGATTAGGTGCAGAGATCCTTCTTGGATCTATTCCGATACTTGCACCGATTCTACGATAGTTTTCTTTTACATCTTCGATGTTGTCATCAAGATGGATTCCCATATTGAGAGACTCATAGATTCCCTGACTGACGCCGCCAAATCTTGTAGTAAATCCATGCTTTATGCAGGACATATCTTTGAATCCTTCAATCTCAACAAAAGGAGCTATTCCATCTGTGTTTAGTTTTATGTTATGTGGGCTATGAATGCCCTGGTAGTTTGTATCTATTATATTTTTTGCTTCTTGTATATTCATATATTCGATTTAATTCTTTTTTAGTATGTTTAGTAGTTTAGAGAAATATTCAGGAAGGTCACTGGTGAACTCCAGATATTCCTTTGTTCTTGGATGAATAAACCCGAGGGTTCCTGCATGAAGTACCTGACCTTTTAGATTAAATGGACAGCTCTTAGGTCCATACACAGGATCTCCAAGGAGTGGGTGATTGATGCTTGTAAGGTGTACTCTAATCTGATGAGTACGACCTGTTTCAAGCTTACACTTCACAAAGGCATAGTTATCCTTTAGGTTTTCCTGAAGGAAGATATGAGTCACAGCTCTTCTGCCGTCCATATCTATAACCATTCTCTTACGATCAACCTTTCCTCTGGCAATAGGCTTATTCACAGTTTCGGTGTATATATTATCAACCTTTTCCATCTTTTCTATATCAAAATGGTTATACACAATGCAGCTATATATGCGGTTGATGCTATGCTCTGCAAATTGCTCAGCCAGTCCCTGGTGGGCTAGATTTGTTTTGCAGATGACAAGAAGTCCGCTAGTATCCTTGTCGATTCGATGCACTATACCAGGACGTTCGATTCCATTTATCGATGATAACGAATCGCCGCAATGATACATTAGGGCATTTACCAAAGTTCCTGTATAGTTTCCTGGAGCAGGATGAACCACCATACCCTGAGGCTTATTTACGACTATTACGTCATCGTCCTCATAGACTATCTCCAGGGGAATGTTCTCTGGAACGATTTCCAGCTTCTCAGGTTCAGGGAGGATTAGTTTTATATTATCCCCTTCAGAAAGCAAATAAGAGGCCTTGACTCGCCTCTCAGTGCCATCTGCAGAAGTGACCGATATGCTATTCTTATCAATCAGCTTCTTGATGTAAGAACGGGATACTTCCTCCAGTTCCTCAGATATGTATTTGTCCAGTCTCACTCCTATATCCTCATGGTCAGGAGTAAGATTAATAATTTGTTCCATATTTATCCTTTGATTATTGATAATAATTTATATGCGTTACTGTTTTATTAGATGAACGTCTAACTGGTTAAATGGTATCTCAATTCCTTCTTTTTCGAAGGTCTTAAGTATCTGCTCCGTCACTGCACGCTTAGCTGGAAGATACTTCTCGACCGGCACCATAGAGAAACCACCGAGACGAACGCCGTGGTTACTTAGTTCATCAACAAATACAGTTATGTTTTCTTCTGTAATATCATCTGTATTCTTCATTATTTCAGCGATAAGAGTCTTTGCTTTATCCACATCAGCTTTATACGAAATATCCACATTTACAACCAGAGCACGCTTGCCGTCACCCTGTTTATTAATAACAGAATTGTTTGTCAGCTGGGAATTAGGAATCTTGATAGTCTCACCAAGAATTGAACGAATTGTTGTATAGTAGATTTCGATTTCCTCCACAACACCTTCAACATTTGCACTGGAGATAACTATATAATCCCCCTTCTTGAAAGGTCTGAGAACAAGAAGCAGAACTCCTCCTGCAAAGTTAGAAAGAGCCCCCTGCATCGCAAGAGATATACCAACACCAGCAGATGCTATAAGTGCTGCAATAGATGCAACCTCAACAATCTTCAGCTGAGTAATGATTGTAATGATCGCAAAGGTAAGAATTCCGTACTTAATAAGATTCAGCACAAAATGGCTTGCTATCTGATCCACACCTTTTTTATCCAGGCGCTTTGCAATAGAACTAACCACCTTCTTCAGAATCTTACTAAGAATAATATAAACAACTAGAGCAAGCAGAATCTTGATCACATAATCAAAGACACCCACTCCCTTATCGTGAATCCATTTATTTATATCATCCAACGTAATAAATGTAATATCTCTCATAATTCTAATCTCCGAATGAGTCAATTCGGCTCTAAGCCAAATCGACTCATTTTAGTGTTCTAAGGGTTGCAAGGATAAAGTCCCAGGTACGGGAGACGCTGGCAATATCCAGGCGTTCCTTCGGTGTATGGATATCGTAGATATTGGGGCCAAATGACACGGCGTCCAGTCCTTCTATCGAATCGACGAAAAGACCGCATTCAACACCTGCATGAATTGCTTCAACGATCATTTTCTGACCAAACATTTCTTCATATTTTGCAGTCATAACCTCTCGAAGCCTTGACTCTTCTTTATATTCCCAAGCTGGATATTCACCCTCAACTGTCATAGTGCCGCCAGCTGACTGAACTATTGCAGCAAGCTCATCCAGCAGATCCTGCTTTTCTTTATTAACACTGCTACGAACGCTGAAACTTAGTGCTATCTCTTCCTGGAAAGTATCCATGATTCCAAGGTTAAGGGAAGTCTGAACAAGACCTTCGATATCCTGGCTCATCTTGATGACTCCATTTGGAAGACTTCCGTAAGCCATAACGAAGGAAAGGTTGGCAGCTTCGTCCAGAGGGTAAACATCAGAATTAACATTTACCTTTTCGATAACTATATTCAAATCAGGATCTGTATACTTATAAGACTCCTTATATTCAGCCAGGAATCTTGTAACTTCTTCAGTGATTTCAGTCTCATTCTTAGAAACAATAAATGCCTCAGCCTTAACAGGAATGGCATTATCCTTAAGTCCACCTCTGACTGTGATAACACGCATAGTGTCATCTACAAAGAATATAGACTGGAGCAGCTTTCCAAGAACGATATCTGCATTTGCTCTGCCCTTATCAATCTCTACACCGGAATGACCGCCAACAAGACCAGAAACAACTATCCTAAACTTCTCTCCCTGAGCTCCTCTTCTAAGAATAGGGAAATGTAATGTTGCCGTAGCTCCTCCTGCACAGGAAACAAGCAGATGTCCTTCATCTTCAGAATCAACATTTAGAAGATATTTACCACTAAGACGAGACATATCCAGAGCCTGAGCTCCCAGCATTCCAATCTCTTCATCAACTGTAAATACACATTCAAGTGGTGGATGAGGTATTGAATCGCTATCAAGAAGAGCAAGCATGTATGCTACTGCTATTCCATCATCACCACCAAGAGTTGTACCCTCAGCTTTAATAAATCCATCCTCGATATAAAGTCTAAGACCTTCGCATGAGAAATCAAAATCCGAATCATCAGTCTTCTCGCAAACCATATCAAGGTGTCCCTGAAGGATTACAGTGTTCTCATTATTGGAACTTGAATTCGAATCTGAAGCAGTATCCTCCCCATCACATGCCGGTTTATAAACGATAACATTATTTGAATCATCCTGATAGTAATCAAGACTTAGTCGCTTTGCGATACTAACCACGTAATCACTTATCAGCTTTGTATGTCTTGAACCATGTGGAATCGCACAAAGCTCTTCAAAATAATAAAACACCTTACTTGGTTCTAATGAATCTAAAACTCCCATCTCTGTCTCCATAAATAAGTCATTTTTTATTAATCGAAAAAACCTCTACTGATCAAAATCTCTACTGATCAAGCTTTTTGAGAGATTCTTCAAGTTTATTTATATAGTCAAAATTTCGGTTCACACTGTTGCTGAGCTGATCATACTTAGTCTCATACTCAGCCTTCTTCTTAGCAGCCTCGAAGTCAAGTCTTGCAAGACTATCCTGAATCTCAATATATGTTTCGTCCTTTTCAAAAAGAGTCTTGATATATCTCTTTCCTTCAAGCTCAGCAAAATACTTCTTAACAGCTTTATCCTGCTTATCGAAGTTAAGTGTGCCACTTACAAGCTTTCCAAGATCTGCACTTGGAACAATATCAATTATCTCTGCGTCAGGATAATCCTCCTGCTTTATAGCACTCTTCATACTGAGCTCGATAACGATAAACTTGCGGATGCCTAGATCATAAAGAGGCTTTATCGGAACATTGTCCTTAAGACCGCCATCCACATAAAGATTTCCATCCACCTCAACAGGCGCATAAATAACAGGCAAAGCACTTGTAGCAAGTATTGCCTGCTTTACAAAATCACACGACTTATCATTTATATGGAAATACTCGGCAGAAAAATCCTTATAGGTTTCTTCTGTAGAAAGAGTCCAGAGAAGATTCATTTCCTCCTCAGAAATGATATCTCCCGTGACCATATTCGAAGGGCACTTAGCTCCCGTAATATAGAGATTTATAGCCTTCTCAAGAAGTTCGTAAGTTAAATACTTATCAATAAGGCGCTTGGTTTCATTTCTGGAAAAGCGCTTCTCTCCAGCTCGGATTGAATCCTCATCAACATCGAAAAGAACACCGAAATCCATATCATCCCAGGCTTCTTCCATCTGAGTGATTGCACGGTTTATACCGCCTTCAGCAAGACCCTCAGAAAAAAGCACAGCATTGATACCACCAATGGATGAACCTGAAGCCGCAACAATATTATCAAGATATCCTGCTTCAGCAAGTGACTTTAGGATTCCAACCTGATATATGCCCTTTCCGCCGCCGCCGGCAAGAACAAGACCTGTACCTTCCTTTAATTCGTTAACATCACCCATATCGTACCCCCTAATATTGATGAGCCAACAGACTCAACGTCCTATATAACAAAATGTTAATTTAATTATCTTATCTATCTAAGTACTTCTTATTCTTTATAAAATCAATAAGATCAAGTTCTGTAGATGATTCTCTTGTGAAGATAGTACCTACATCTTCACCCTCAAGAAGTCTATGAATAATCTCCATATCTGAAGATTCAACTATAGCCACATCAGCACCTGAATAGCAGGCAATCTGTGCAGCAGCAATCTTTGTATACATACCGCCTGTTCCGTAATTTGTAACAGTTCCCTTAGCCATATCCTTAAGGGAATCATCAATCTTATCAATGATTGAAAGTCTCTTAGCATGCTTATTCTTACGAGGATCATCGGTGTAGAAACCATCAATATCAGTAAGAAGGATAAGCATATCAGCTCCTATAAGAGTTGAAACTATAGCTGAAAGTGTATCGTTATCACCGAATTCGATCTCTTCTGTAGCCACAGTATCATTTTCATTTACGATAGGAATTACATCAAGATCAAGGAGCTGCTTCAGTGTGTTCTCAGCGTTCTTTCTTCTCTCATCATTTGTGATAACATCAAATGTAAGCAGAACCTGTGCAGCCTTGTTGTTATACTCCATAAAAAGCTTCTGATAAAGCATCATCAGTTCGCCCTGTCCAAGAGCAGCACACGCCTGGATCATAGAGAGAACCTCAGGACGCTTATGAAGACCAAGTACCCTACGTCCAACTGATACAGCACCAGATGAAACAAGTACAACATCCTTACCCTGATTCTTGATATCGCTGATGAGACGTATCATTTTCTCAATCTTTACAAAATCAAGTTCCCCTGTTTCTGGATGAACAAGTGAAGATGAACCAACCTTGATCACAATTCTTCTTTTATTCTTAAGTTTATCTCTAACGCTCATAATTTTTCCTTATCCTCAATTATTTTACAGATATTTTGAAGTCTCGAAAGCCTTGTAACATTCGATGAGATCATCTATCAAAAATTCACTGACAGCTTCCGCAGCCTTTATTCCATCAGCCGCAGCCGAGGTGATACCTCCAGCATATCCAGCTCCCTCGCCAGTAGGAACGACTCCCGGGAAGCCTTCTGCCATCATTGTTTCTCTATCTCTTAGAATTCTGACTGGAGAACTGGTTCTAGACTCAACAGCCGTAACTACAGTGTCGTCACCGTCAAACCCTTCTATCTTCTGTCCGAAATCCTCCATAGCCTCAAGTATCGCATCAACCATAAAATGTGGCAACGCCTGTCTTAGGTCTGCGAAGCTCCAATGTCCCTTTATTGCAGGCTCTATCTCACCAAGACTTTCTGACTTTTTACCAGCCTTAAGGTCGCCATAGAGCTGAAGCGGAATTGCTCCATCCCCTGCTTTAAATGCAGCCTGTTCAATCTTAAGCTGCATAAGGCAACCACGGAGCTCTTTTGTATATAACTGACGAAGTTCCTTTTCTTCGTCACTATATTCTTCAGAAGAATCCTGATCATACATAAAATCATCAGGATTGATACTAACCACAATAGCGGAATTAGAGTTGCCACCAGAACGGCCACTATAGCTCATTCCATTTATTACTGAAGTACCTGGCTCAGATGAGGAATTAACCACATATCCTCCAGGACACATACAGAATGAGAAGACATTTCTTGACGCCTTATCCTCGTCCTGATCTGTATGATAAACCAGCTTATAATCAGCAGCCGGAAGCGTGTCGCCATAACGTTGCTTATAATTCTTACCATACATTGCTTCATTTATCATCTCAGCTTTATGCTCAACTCTGACGCCCATAGCAAAAGGCTTCGGCTCCATAGTAACGCCGCGAGACTTAAGCATAAGCAACGTATCTCTTGCACTGTGACCTGTAGCAAGGATAACACTATGAGTTTTTATCTTAAATGACTTAGCTTCAGAATCTTCCGGTTCGCCAACCTTTTCGACAGTCAGTTCATAAAGCGGAAGCTCAGACTCAAAGCCAAAGATCTTGCCACCATTTTCTGAGTCATTCTGATAATCAATCTCAGCCTCTATATCCACAAGCTTTGAACCAAAATGGATTTCCCCGCCAAGTCTTTCGATGTCCTCTCGCATATTCTTCAGAACACCACGAAGCACATCTGTTCCAATATGGGGTTTTGATTTATATGTAATAGACTGATCTGCACCATAATGAGCGAAGGTTTCAAGAACCTCCTTAAAATATCCGCTCTTATCCTTATTTCCTGTATTAAGCTTTCCATCTGAGAAGGTACCTGCACCACCTTCACCAAAGCAAACATTTGACTCCGGATCAAGTTTACCCTCATCCCAGAAAGTATTTACAGATATGGTTCTTTCCTCAACCGGAAGTCCGCGCTCGAAAAGAATCGGCCTAAACCCCGCTCTTGCCAACTGAATTGCAGCATTATAGCCCGCCGGGCCAGAGCCAATGATGACCGGTCGATACTCAGGAACATCACTAAGAAACTCTCTCACATCAGTATTAATTATATGAGGAAATGTGTAGCTTTCCTCAGTAGTTAACATAAGATTCTTATTGTATCCCTTACCGTTAACTCTCTTATAAAGCTCCTCTTCATTAGTAACATAAACGCCAACAGCAAGGTTATAATGAATCTTATCGTGATGTCTTGAATCAAGAGATTCCTTGAGAATCTTGATAGAAGTAATATCCTTTGTCTTAAGAATAGATTCAACCGCTTCTCTCAGATCCTTCGAATCATAATCTGTATTTAATTTTATATTTCTGATATGTATCATAATTATCTCGGTTATCGGAATATATTAGTGCCGGCAAGGTATCCGGTAATTATTGCATAGGTTATGTTGTAGCCGCCGCATTTACCAATTACATCTGTTGCCTCGCCAGTTACGCATATGTTGCTGCCAAGAGTAATCTCTGGCTTAACGCTCATATTGAATGGATCAATATACTGAGTAAGAACTCCACCGATGGAAGCCTGAGAATCCTCAAGTCCAGCTTTACCACGAATACTGAGGCGCCACTCTATCATTTCCTGATAGATGCCTCGAATACCTGTCTCAGTAACATCCTTGAGAGTAAGTACTCTCTCCTGCTTGCCATAGAACTTATCCATCATATAAGCTCCAAGCTTATCATTTACATAGCCATTCAGGAAAAGATCCAGTCTCCTGTCAGGGAAGCTCTGCTTCATCTTATTGAAGCTATCTGCAAAGCTATCCTCATCTATCTTTGGAAGCAAATTTATCACTACATCCACACCAGGCTTCATATAGTAGGACATGTTAAATGTTACGATCCCACTAATTCCGTCGGCACTGATCTGTATCTCTCCCACCTCTGTATGGCCATCCACAGTTAGTCTCGCTTTAGTACGAACTCCCTCAAGTCGGGATAAATCCTCAGTAACATACACAGGACAAAGACCACTGGTGTATTCGACAAATGGAAGTCTCATACTGTTGAAGAGCGTATAGGCTTCATCTGCCGTAGCAGAACCCAACGACTTCTTGGAAAGACCACCTGTAGCAACGATCACACCTTTCGCCAGGATGTAGCCAGGAGTTTCTTCTTCACCCTCGCGGGTGATGACATTTATCTTATATACCCCAGAATTATCCAGAATATCATCTGTTATCTGGGAGCTATATTCCAGCAGATCATCCACCGGAAGTTTATTTACAGTTGTAACGCTGGATTTATAAAGAAATCTAGCACCGTAGCTTGTAGCTGCATCAACAAGAGCCCAGACAACGCTGGAAGCCTGAAGACTGGAAGGATAAAAGTATCCATCCTTATTGACAGTCTGAATTCCAAGCCTTCTCATGTAGTCAAGAACAAAGCTGCGAGGTCTCATATCAGTATATCTATAAAGCTTCTCGAAAATGGTATCTACAAACTCATTTCCGTAGTAGGTATCTTCATCCCAATCGTCATTTGTGAGATTGCAACGACCATTTCCAGTTGCATAAAGCTTGCGACCAGCCTTTTTATTCTTATCCACAACTACGCAAGAAAGCCCCCTACGGGAGCTTTCGATTGCGGCCACAAGTCCTGATGCACCTGCGCCAATTATACAAATGTCATAGATTTTATTATTATCCATAAGCATTTCATTCGTAAGTTTTTATTCGTAAGTTACACTATCCTTTGATGAATCTGGGAATAATGTGATGTATGTCTTACCAGGATTAAGTCTGAGTTCCTCACCATCCATTGTGTAGAAATGAGTTACACCGTAATCTGAACAAGCACCATCTCTTGTTGCTTCCTGTCCAAAGATTTCCTCTTTGTAAGCGAACTTCTTCTTAGCAGACTTCTTCCACTTGATAGGAATCATCTTACCATTTGTTACGTAGTAACCTTCGCCTTCGCCAACATCATCGATATACTTACTTCCAACCTCATCACTAAGTACATAGTGTGGGCAGAACTCATAGATTACATTCTTAAATGCGATCTGATTTCCTGAGTTCTCATCGATCTGAACATCGCCGTAAGTAAACTTCTTGTAAAGCTTTGACTCAGCGTCGTATACAAAGTAAGGTCTTGACTCGATGTCACTGTTGATAGAAATCTTGTTACAATCTGTTCCATCCTCAAGATCCTTGTCGTTGATGTTGAACTGGAACATACTCTTATATTCATTACACTTATCAAAGTCGAAGCCCTTATCAGACATACCCTGAAGGATCTTCTCACCTGATGTGTAACCAGTAAACTCTGAACCATAACCAGGTCTTGATACACGGAAACCGTAAGCTGAAGACTCAGTATTAAGATTCATATCATCAAGATCTGTAATAAGCGGCATCTCCTTCATAGCCCAGATACCGCCCCAATGAACGAGTACAGCATCATGCTCGAGAGCCTTACGATCGAAGTTAACACGTGTACTTCTTACAGGTCCGATCTTATCTACATTCTGTAATGTATCCTGACTGAAGAGACAAAGAAGACGAGATATACCACCTTCCTCAAGCATCTCATAGATAACGTCAGCATTTTCAACACCTGACTGTGGAAGTCCAAGGTTGTTGTTAACTACCATGATAGCAACATATCTCTTGTCAGCAGTAGCAGGGTCAACCCACTCACCGTTCATATCGCTGAGAACCTTACCATCCTTCATCATTGTAACATCAGTGTTTGTGCTGATCATTGATGAGTCAGTAAGCTCAACTGCGTAAAACTGAGAATCTGAAATAGATGAGATATCATCAGTTTCCTCCTGCTTGCCGCATCCTGTTAATCCAGCAAGTAACATTGTGATTGAAAGTGCACCAGCAAGTAATTTCTTATTCATAGTCTCTAGTATATCCTTTCATATTTAAGATTTCTTCCTGCAGCTTCTCCATAACTAATCTGTCATTTTCCTCCATATGGTCATATCCAAACAGATGTAGGATACTGTGAGCTGTAAGAAATGCTATCTCTCTCTTATCACTATGTCCGTATTCCTTTGACTGAGAATCTACCTTTTCAAGAGATATAACTATATCTCCGAGAAGCATCTCTCCTGTCTCTGGATTGAAGTAATCCTGTGGATACTTCTCCACATATGACAAGTCACCTGGCTCGTCAAAATCGAGCATAGGAAATGAGAGCACATCTGTGGGGCTGTCGATACCACGCTCTGACATATTAATATCGTGTATCTGATCATTATCCACCAGAGTAACTGAAACCTCGCACTCATAAGGACATTTGAGAAACTCAAGTGAACCATCCACTATATCCTTGATAATGTCATCATACACTTTGGGGTATTCAATATCAGATTCGTTGGTAATAAATATACTCATGTATATAACCTCACTAAATGAGTATTCTACCATAATATATTGTTAGTGTCAAAAAACAGAGACGTATTTGTGTTTTTTCAGACTATTTACGTTTTTTATCACTATATTTAGTAGAATTATTATACTTAGGTTTGGAGGCATCATACTTTTCATAAGCCTCAACAATCCTTTGTACCAGTGGATGTCTCACAACATCCTGGCTGGTCAGGTTGCATATTGCTATACCTTCGATATTACGTACAACCTTAAGCGCAATATCAAGTCCCGACTTTGTTCCAGCTGCCAGGTCCTTCTGCGACTGATCACCAGTGATGATAGCCTTCGAACCAAAGCCAATACGTGTCAGAAACATTTTCATCTGAGACTCAGTCGTATTCTGAGCTTCATCCAGAACAATAAAGGCGTTATCCAGAGTACGACCTCTCATATATGCAAGAGGCGCAACTTCAATAAGTCCCTTTTCCATATTCTTCTGAAATGACTCTGCCCCCATAATTTCATAGAGAGCATCATAAAGTGGTCTCAGATAAGGATCGATCTTACTCTGCAGATCACCAGGCAGAAAGCCCAGCTTTTCTCCCGCCTCTATGGCAGGTCTTGTAAGGATGATCCTCTCAACCTCACCCTTCTTGAAAGCAGTTATTGCCTTAGCCATAGCAAGATATGTCTTACCAGTTCCAGCCGGACCACTTCCAAATACGATCATATTATTATCGATGGCTTCAACATACTTTTTCTGGCCAAATGTCTTCGGCCTTATTGGTCTTCCTGCAAGAGTATGACATATGAGTTCATCATCCTTATCTAGATCCGAAACTCGTCCACCCTCGCCGCTTGTAACAATACTGATGGCATAATCCACATTTTGCTCTGTCAGATCATTACCTTTTTTAGAGATTACAAGAAGATCATTGATAACAGTAAGAGCTTTATCGACCATAGTTTCCTCACCCTCAATGGAGAGCTCGTCGTTACGATAGATATAGCTGATTCCAAATGTCTTCTCTATCTTTCTTATATTCTTATCGAACTGACCAAAAAGCAGCTGAACGCTTTTTTCATCGACTTTTACTGTTTTCTTAACTAATCCCATATACAAACCTTCCATAAGCCGTAAAAACGCCACGTCCAAAAAGAACGTGGCGGTTTAAACTAATCATATGGTAAATATATTACTTATACTTACGCTTTCTAGCAGCCTCAGACTTCTTCTTACGCTTTACTGATGGCTTCTCATAATGCTCTCTCTTACGGATCTCCTGCTGGATACCAGCCTTCTGACAGTTTCTCTTGAATCTGCGAAGAGCGCTATCGAGAGTCTCATTTTCTTTAACTACAACGCTTGACATCTTTACCTACCCTCCCTTCGTCTAGGGAATTATCTAACATGTTTCTTAGGAAACACGCGATACACATTATATCACACTTGCACACTTTGTCAAGTTTTTAATGAGTCAAATGGCGAGAGAGCCAAATCGACTCATTAGAAAATCTGTGAACGAACTTCTTCAACACCAGCAGCAAGTGCATCCTGAATCTTGGAAGCATCCTTACCACCAGCCTGTGCCATGTTAGGACGACCGCCACCGCCGCCTCCAACTATTGGCGCAATAGTCTTGATGATATTTCCTGCATGAACACCAGCTGCTACAGCATCATCAGATGCCATAACTACAAGGCTTACCTTGCCACCCATATCTGATGCCATGATAACAACAGCCTTACCAAGCTTTGCTTTATATTCATCTCCAAGATTTCTAAGAGCATTTGGATCAACGCCCTGTACAGCCATAGGAAGTACTTTAACGTCGCCAACCTCTACAACTGCATCTTCAGCAGATGATGCGGCTGCCTTTGCCATTTTATCCTTAAGACTCTGGTTCTCAGACTGAAGAGCCTTAATCTCATCCATAAGAGACTGAATCTTCTCTGTAAGCTTAGCAGGCTCTGTCTTTGCAGCCTTAGCAGCAGCATTAAGTCTATCCTCAACATCTGCATAATATGCTGCAGCACCAACAGATGTAAGAGCCTCAATACGTCTAACACCTGCAGCAATACCCTGCTCAGATACGATCTTGAATGAACCGATCACGCTTGTATGAGGAACATGAGTACCACCACAAAGCTCGATTGACCAATCGCCCATATTTACAACACGAACTGTCTCGCCATACTTCTCACCAAAGAGAGCCATAGCGCCAGTCTTCTTAGCCTCATCAAGAGACATTACATCAGTACGAACCTTAAGGTCCTCACCGATCTCTTTATTTACAATAGCCTCAACTTCTTTAATCTCTTCAGGTGTCATAGCCTGATTGTGTGAGAAGTCGAAACGAAGTCTTCCATCAGTTACAAGTGAACCAGCCTGCTCAACATGATCACCAAGAACAGTCTTAAGAGCCTTCTGAAGAAGGTGTGTAGCTGAATGGTTCTTGCAGATAAGTGAACGTCTATCTGCATCAACCTTCATCTCAGCTTTTGCGCCAGATTTAAGAGTTCCGCTAACAACATAACCTACGTGAGCAACTCTTCCACCCTTAAGCTTTTGAGTATCTTCAACCTTAAATGTAGCTGAATCAGTCTCTATCACACCAGTATCACCTGTCTGACCACCCATTGTTGCATAGAAAGGTGTAGTCTTAGTGATAACTGTACCCTTAGCACCTTCTGCAAGAGAATCGACCATCTCTGTTTCATTTGCAAGAGCAGCAATCTCTGCTGTATCAGATGTCTTATCGTAACCAGTGAACTCTGTTGTTACATCATCTGAAAGTCCAGCGAATATATCATCACTTGCAACAAGTGTCTGAGAGAAGTTCTGATTCTCTCTAGCCTTCTGCTTAGCAGCTTCCATAGCCTTCTCAAATCCAGCCTCATCAACAGCTAGTCCTTCTTCTCCTGCCATCTCAACTGTAAGCTCGATAGGGAAGCCAAATGTATCATAAAGATAAAATGCTGAATCGCCATCGATTTCCTTAGCGCCAGAAGACTTCTTCTCGCTTAGAATCTTGTTAAACTCTTTCATACCATTTTCGAGTGTGCTCTCGAATCTAGAAATCTCCTTACCAAGTTCTGTGATGATGAACTCACGATTCTTTGTAAGAAGTGGATAACTGTCATCATATACCTTATCGATATAGATCTTAGCAAGATCAAGAAGATTCTCTTTATTAAGACCAAGTGTACGTCCGTGACGAACTGCACGTCTGATAAGTCTTCTAAGAACATAGCCAGCACCAACATTTGATGGAAGAAGCTTTGCAGCATCACCAATAAGCATAACTGATGTACGCATATGGTCTGCAAGAATTCTCATAGACTTTGTAAGCTTCTCATCAGCATTATACTTAGCACCTGAAGAATTCTCGATAAATGCAATTGCATCAGTAAAGAGGTCTGTCTGATAAACATCCTTTGTCCCATTAAGAAATGCAAGGATTCTCTCAAGACCCCAGCCTGTATCAACGTTCTTCTGCTTAAGTGGAGTAAGAGTGCCATCATGGTGTTTCTCATACTGCATGAATACGTCGTTACCAAGCTCTGTATATTTTCCACAATCACAGCCAGGACCACAGTCTGGACCGCAATCATCAACATCTGCTATATAGAACATCTCGCTGTCTGGACCGCATGGACCATACTCAAGTCCCCACCAATTATCATCAGCACCGAGATAATAAATATTCTCAGGCTTAAATCCAGAAGCGATTCTGAACTGAGCGCCCTCTTCATCACGAGGAGCATTCTCATCACCAGCAAATACTGTAGATGCAAGATGATCCTTATCAAAACCAAAAACCTCAGTAAGAAGTTCATAGCTCCACTTACATCTCTCCTCCTTGAAGTAATCTCCAAGGCTCCAGCTACCCATCATCTCGAAAAAGGTAACATGGCTCTTATCTCCAACGGAATCGATATCATTTGTACGTACACATCCTTGAACATTGCAAAGTCTTGTTCCCATAGGATGCTTCTCGCCAAGAAGATAAGGCATAAGAGGCTGCATACCTGCTACGTTAAACATAACACCTGTAGAACCGTCAGATACAAGTGACACTGCACCTACATCAACATGACCTCTTTCTTTATAAAAATCTATCCAAGTCTTTCTAAGCTCTTTTGAAGTAAACTGTCTCATAAATCTCTCCTTAATATATACGACAAAATGACAAACGGCTAAAAAGCCGTTTGCCATATTATTTTAGTCCTGATAATCAGTAATGTAAATACCTGTTAATCCATATTCATCATAAATTGTAAGTCTTACTTCGTAATCATCTATTTCATATGAATACTCCCAGTAAGCAAGTTCTTCTGCACGATATGGATCAGATGTAGGTTCTCCATAAGCAGCCTTAACATCATCAACTGAGCTGCCCCATGTGATTCCACCAGGAAGAATTATTGTAGGATAGTTTGTTGAATCGCACCATCTGATATCTGTATCAAGAGCCCAGATTGATGTTTCCTTAATATCCTTAACATCTGAACTGTAGTTCTTAAATCCTACGCTGAAGTCGAAGCTGCTATCGAAGTTAGAATTCTCAAGATATACAGTACAAAGAACCTTATCTCCAGGATTAAGTACATATCCATCTTCCTTACCATAATCAGCAAGATCAAATGTATAATCATTGCTTATAAGTGCATAATCGAAAGGAAGTGTATAGATTGTTCCATCGATAGAAATCTGCTTTGAAGCAAGATCAGTTGAAAGATCTCCTGTATCTACTGGAGCTGTTGTAGAAGCCTCTGTTGTTTCCTCCTGAGTATCTTCTGTAGTTTCTTCCTCTGTCTTCTCTTCTGTTGTAGCTTCTGTTACATCTTCAAGAATATTATCAAGGTCATCCTGATCAATAGTTTCAAGATCATCTAAATCTATATCATCTATATCATAAGATACATCATAATCATCAATCGCATCATTTACCGCTTTTACACTCTTGTAAATACCAATACCAATAAGTAATGAAGCAAGACACAATACAGCACTAGCGATAAGACCAACAAGGTTAAGTATCTTAGGTGTCTTATTAGTAAGATTAGCCTTTGCCTTTGAAAGACCAATAGCACCTACAATAACACCAGCTATTGGACAAAGGAGCGCACATACGATTGATACAATACCAAGTGTCTGTCCTTCTTTCTCTTCGCTTCCAGGATTTGAACCGCCATTATAGCTTGTACCACTATTATAGCTTGTGCCACCATAATTCTGTCCGCCATAGTTTTGAGGCTGTGCCTGATAGCCTCCCTGATACTGATTTGGCTGTCCTTGTGGCTGCTGATAAGGATTTGGCTGTCCATTAAATGGCTGCTGTCCCTGTGACTGATAAAGATTCGGCTGTCCTGTATATGGATCAGAGCCTCCCTGCTGAAACTGATTTGGATTATTGTTATCCATAATTATCCCTCCTGTAATTACTTACTCACGACGAGCAAGTTCATCATTTATTTCATCCCATGTCACGCCCTTTTCTACCATGAGAACCATAGCGTGATACAGGAAATCTGCGATCTCATACTTAATTTCTGAAGCATCCGGATTTTTTGCAGCGATAACAATCTCTGTACACTCCTCACCGACCTTCTTAAGTATCTTATCGATTCCTTTATCAAAAAGGTAATTTGTATAGCTTCCTTCGCGAGGATTAACCTTTCTGTCAGCTATAACATTATATACATCCTGGAAAACCTTGAAGGATGAATTCTCAACTACGCCTGCATCTTCAAGCGGGGTAAAGAAGCAAGTTGGGTTACCTGTATGACAAGCCGGACCAGTCTGATCAACCTTTGCAAGGATTGTATCCTTATCACAATCGATAGTAAGACTTACCATCTTCTGAATGTGACCTGACTCCTCACCCTTTGTCCAAAGCTTCTGTCTTGAACGTGACCAGTATGTCATAAGTCCAGTCTCAAGTGTCTTATTGTAAGACTCCTCATTCATATAAGCCATCATCAAGACTTCGTTTGTTTTATAGTCCTGCGCAATAACTGGAATAAGGCCGTCTCCATTTAGCTTGAAAGCAGAAAATAGAATCTCTTCTGGAAGCTCGTCTGCACTAGCAAACACCTTGTTCGGAAATCTTTCCTTTGAATATTTGTAAAGCTTCGCGAATTTTGAATCTTCGTCTTCACCATCAAGGCTAAAAACGATATACTTTTCGCCGCTGTAAAGGATATGCTTTACATCATCAAATGTCGCTTCTTTATTGTCTAATGTATAAAAACTTCTTGCCATCTTACAGAGCTCCTTTCGTAGAGAGAAGTCCACCATCCAGCCTTGGATCGTAACCAGTTGCTATATCAAGTGCATTTGCAAAAGCCTTAAATGCAGCCTCGATAATGTGGTGATTATTTGCACCATCCAACTGCTTGATGTGGAGGTTCATCTCTGCTGCATAACTTACAGCATAGAAGAATTCCTTAGCCATCTCTGTATCAAAATTTCCTACCTTAGGAACTGTAAGATTAAGATCAAAGTTCAGGTAAGGTCTACCAGAAAGATCGATGGCACACATTACAAGTGTCTCATCCATAGGCATTACGAAAGAACCGTAACGCTTAATTCCCGCCTTATCTCCTATAGCTTCCTTGATAGCCTTTCCAAGTACTATACCTGTATCTTCTATAGTATGGTGGCAGTCAACCTCAAGGTCGCCCTTAACAACACAGTTCATATCAAAGAAGCCATGCTTAGCAAAGCTCTTTAACATATGATCAAAGAAACCGATTCCTGTATCAACATTGCTGACACCTGTTCCATCAAGGTTAAGAGCCAGCTTTATATCAGTCTCTGCAGTCTTTCTTTCAATACTTGCTTTTCTTTCCATATTACCTCCTACAAAAATGTGCAGTGGGGTCCGTCCCCGTTGCACCAAGGTCTGTCCCCTATTGCACCTTATTTAAATCGAACAGCGATTGAATTAGCGTGAGCTGTGAGGCCTTCTGCCTTTGCAAATGTCTCGATGTCTGTGTGAACAGCTCTAAGCGCTTCTTCTGAGTAGCAAATGATACTAGACTTCTTTACGAAATCATCTACACCAAGTGGTGAGAAGAATCTAGCTGTACCATTTGTAGGAAGTACGTGATTTGGTCCTGCAAAGTAATCTCCAAGTGGTTCTGATGAATACTCACCAAGGAAGATTGCTCCTGCATTCTTTACGTGTGTCATGGTCTCCCATGGGTTGGCAGTTATTATCTCTAAGTGTTCTGGTGCGATCTCATTTGTCGCATCAACTGCGTCTGCCATGTTGTCAGCAACAAAAATATTACCGAAGTTATCAATCGACTTCTGGATAATCTCTTTTCTTGAGAGTTCAGCAGTGAACTTATCAACCCACTCTGAAACCTCGTTTGCCAGCTTCTCGCTTGTTGTAACAAGTGTAGCTGATGCAAGCTCGTCGTGCTCTGCCTGTGACAGAAGATCTGCAGCAACATATTCTGGATTAGCCGTCTCATCTGCAAGAACAAGGATCTCACTTGGTCCTGCGATAGAGTCGATACTTACGTGTCCGTAGCAAAGACGCTTTGCTATAGCTACGAAAATATTTCCAGGTCCAACGATCTTATCAACCTTTGGAATACTCTCTGTTCCGTAAGCAAGTGCTGCGATAGCCTGAGCACCACCAATCTTATATATATCAGTAACTCCTGCTTCCTTTGCAGCCACAAGAGTTGTAGGATAAACCTTGCCTTCTGCGTTACATGGAGTTGTCATCACAATCTTCTCAACTCCAGCAACCTTTGCAGGAATAACATTCATAAGTACTGTTGAAGGGTAAGCAGCCTTACCGCCTGGTACATATACACCAGCGGACTCAATAGGTGTAACTCTCTGTCCAAGAACAGATCCGTTATCATAAGTATTTATCCAGCTGTTTCTCTTCTGTAATTCGTGGAAATCTTTGATATTCTTAATAGCTTTTCTAATAACCTCGATAAGGTCACCGTCCATAAGACCGTATGCCTCTTCGATCTCAGCATCAGTAACTTTTACATTTGATGCATTTATATCAGCTTTGTCAAACTTCTTTGTATACTCGAATACAGCCTTATCGCCATTATCGTGTACGTTCTTAATGATGTCTTTTACTATCGCCTCCTGCTCACCGTAATCATCGGTTGTACGCTTAAGGAGATCAGTCATAAGTTTGTTCTTTGTTTCGCTAGTAAGTTTAACTATTCTCATATCATTTTCCTTTACACTTTTTATATGTGCATGATTGCACGTCATCTGTTGCAAAAAATTTTAAAATATTTTTAAATGGTATTTATAAATCAAAATATTTATAAAACACCCTTCAGATCAGTGAGCAGCTTGTTGATTCTCTCATGCTCCATACGAAGACTTACCTGATTTACAACCACACGAGCTGAAAGATCTGTAATCTCTTCAAGAACTGTAAGGCCATTCTCTTTAAGAGTAGAACCTGTCTCAACAATATCTACGATAACCTCTGAAAGACCAACTATAGGTGCAAGCTCTACAGAACCATTAAGCTTGATGATCTCAACTGTCTGGTTCTTCTTATCCTTGAAGTAGTTCTTAGCAATGTTTGGATACTTGCTTGCAACACGGATGATCTCATTTCTCTTGAGAAGCTCTCTTGCTGACTCTGGACCGCATACGCACATACGGCACTTACCAAAACCAAGATCCATAACCTCATAAAGGTTGCGACCTTCCTCAAGAAGGGTATCACGACCAACAACTCCGATATCAGCCACGCCATACTCTACATATGTAGGAACATCGCTAGGCTTTGATAAGAAAAATCTTACCTTAAGCTCATCATTCTGGAAGATAAGCTTACGAGTCTTTGGATCATTTATTTCTTCACATGTAATTCCAATCTTCTCCAGCAGCTTAAGAGTTTCCTTTGCAAGACGACCCTTTGCCAGAGCAAATGTTAAATATCTCATATTTCCTCACTCATTTTTAGTATTCTAGGGTTTCGATAGCTCGCTCTTCATCAACAGAACGATCTGCACTGATTATACGTACAGTCTTCTCATCCTGAAGAATGTAGATACGGCCAACATCATAAGTATCTGAATATACCATGTATTCATCGTCCTCATGTCGCTTTGACTTACGAATAAGCTGGCTGATAACGCCTTGCTCACGAAGTCTCTTAGCAAGACGAAGTGCACTCTCCTGATGCTCGATTGTATAAACGATGAGACAGTCCTTAACATCATTCTTAACAGTTATCTTCTGTCTTGATAGTGAATTCATCAGATCATCTACATAAATAGAGAATCCAATAGATGGAGCATCCTTGCCGAACTGTGAAAGAAGGTTATTATATCTTCCACCCTTTACGATAGCATTTCCTGTTCCATAGGTATATCCACTGAACACAACACCTGTGTAATAATCGTAACCATTTATCATTGAGAGATCAAAACTGATATAGTTCTGATATTCATAATATGTAAGCGCCTTATAAACCTTACGAAGTCTGTCGATAGCTTCAAGAGCTCTCTCGCTCTTTGTAATCTTCTCAGCCTTCTCAAGGCAATCAAGACCACCAAACATTGATGAAAGACTATTAAGATTCTTCTTAACATCCTCAGCTATATTAAGTTCGGAAATGTATTCTGACAGACCGAAAAAGTTTTTGATCTGTATATAATCGCGGATCTTGTTCTCTGTCTTCTCATCCAGATTTGCATCCTCGATAATGCCCTTGAAGTAATCAACCTCACCAATCTCGATCTGGAAATCAGTAAGACCCGTTGCCTTAAGACAATCGATCACACAGGCTATTGTCTCAGCATCTGCTGCAGAACTGTCATCATTTATAAGCTCACTTCCAAGCTGTGTTGTCTCAGCAAGCTTACCCTTATGCTGTTCTGTGGAAGCAAATGTATTACCCTTATAGCAAAGACGTATAGGAAGCTCTTCATCTGGAAAATACTTGGCAACACATCTTGCAATACTTGGAGTAAAGTCAGGACGAAGCACCAAAGTGTTATTATTCCTATCAAAAAACTTGTACATCTCATTTGATGGAGCTGAGCCCTTATCTGCATTGAAGATTCCAAAATATTCAAATGTAGGAGTTTCAATATCTTTGTTTCCATAGAGATGGAGTACATTCTCGATTCGATCGATGATCAAATGTTTTTTCTCGCACTCATTTCCATAAATGTCCCTAACACCTTCTGGTGTGGAAAGTAATGTTTCTCTCATATTTACCTCTTTATGATATTATGACGTCCATATAGACGCCTGTTTTGTTTTCCTGGCAGGTCACGAATCTATATCTGACTCTGTTATCCTCGTTATATCTGACAGATATATGAGAATATGGATAAGCCGTAGCCTCAATAAACTTGCGGAATAGCTTATCTGCAGCCGATACAGAATACTTACTCATTCTGATATCGACTATGTAGCGGTTGTAATTCACATTTATAGTTGATGAATCAACCTTGGAAGATTTGTCCAAAAAGGAACGAACCTTATCCGCTACAGCATCATCTGTTACGATATTAAGTTTAGCCATATAATCATTTACTGCTCTAAACAAGACTCCGGCCTCCCAAAAAATAACAACGTATTATTATACTAAAAAACTAAGAGTTTTAAAAGCAGAAATAACAAGCCGTAATTAGTCAGACCAGGTTCTCTTATCCACATCTCTCCAAGTAGAATCAAGAGCATAGAAATCTCTCATCTCTGTATCAAAGATATGGACTACGATATCGCCGTAATCAAGGAGAACCCAACCACCCTGGGAATGGCCCTCTCTTGTAACAAGCTCATATCCGGCAGCTCTCATTTCCTCCTGAACACCATCGATCATAGCGTCCATCTGAGATTTATTAGTACCTGTGGCAAGAACGAAATAATCTGTAATGATCGTAGCAGCACCAACGTGAAGGCTGACAACGTTCTTAGCCATTTTATTCTGAAGTGCATTAACTGCACATTCAACCATCATTTCTTCTCTGTTCATATATCCTCCAAGTGGTAAGTTTACTTACTAACATAATAGTCATAGGTATCTCTGGTTAACTCATCTATAGCAGCATCTGTAGTTTCAAGATATTCCAGTGTATTCTTCAAAATGTGAATGATACATTTATCAAGATCCAGATACGCCTCCCGTCTTATCTCAGGCAGATCCATGATAATTCGGCGATTTGGCTCAATATAATCTGCTACGAAAATGATCTTCTCAAGCAATGTCATATCAGGATGACCTGTTGTATGATATGCAATAGCTGAAAGTATCTCCGGATCATCTACTCCATACTTTTCCTTAGCAATAAATACACCTATCTTGCCATGAAGCAGATCAGGATTGGCTTTCTCACATTTATTAACCTTGATACCATACTTCTTTGCCCTCTTCAGCTTTTCATCAGTTGGAATATACTTGGCACAGTCATGAAGAAGTCCGGCGAGTCTCGCCTTTTCTACATCAGCACCATGAACAAATGCAAGATTTGCTGCTGTATATTCAACTCCGATGCTATGTTCAAACCTTTTGGGATTAAGCTTCGATTCAAGCTTCTTTACCATTTCAGTTCTATCCATAACTTTCTTACCCATTACTTCCTCCATACAGATTCTTTTCTAAGATATAATCTCTAATATAATCTGGTACAAGACCGGTCACATCCTCTCCGCGACCAAGTAATTCTCTAATATCAGACGAAGATATAGGTATATCAAACATATCAAGCATCAGGACTTTAGACTGAGGATATTCCTTCTTCAGACGCTCAATGATCTCAGCGGTTCTCGCCTTATCGGTTTCACCACGTACAGCGGTGAGAAATGTCACGTCCCTTAGAAGTTTTTCAGCGTCGACCCATTTATCTACCCATTCAAGACTGTCACCGCCGATAATGAAGTAAATCTTCCTATCTGGATTCACCTTCTTAAACTCTTCGATGGTATCAATGGTATGAGTAACACCGCCGCGAACAATCTCCATATCACTATAATAAATGTAAGAATACCTATCAGCCACCTGACGGAGCATCTCGAGACGGTCCTCATCAGGAGCAAAGGCTTTATTCTCTTTATAATAGGTGGTTTTGTTGGGCATCAGAACAATGTCCAGCCCAAGAAGCCTGTAAGCCGACTCAGCCATACCAATATGACCAATATGAATCGGATTAAAGGAACCGCCTAATATAGCGATATCTCCTGTGTTTGATATATCATAGTATGAATCTTTATCCATAACAATACACCTGTAGTCTACTTGGTGCAGTGGGGTCCGTCCCCGTTGCACCGAGGTCTGTCCCCAATTGCACTTTATTTTTTTGCAGTCTTTATTTTCTCTCCAGGGAACACGATCTTGATGTTATCGTGGTTTCTCTTGTAGAGAACGATCTTACGACCAATAACCTGTACAACTTCTGAACGAGTTCTTTCACCCAGAGTTATAGCAAGTGATCCTGGATCATCTATACAATTCTTAAGTACATTTATCTTTATAAGCTCTCTAGCCTTAAGTGCCTCTGCTGCAGCCTCAACAAATTCAGGTGTAAGGCTGGCTTTTCCAAGAGACAGAACTGGATCAGTTGTCTGAGCAAGGCTCTTAAGAAATGCTCTCTCTTTCGTTGTCATATTATTCTCCTTTTTACTCGAAATACTCGAACGCCCAGCCGTAAATACGGACTGTATCGCCTTCCTGAATACCAAGCGCTTTCAGTTCATCAATGATGCCATTTTTAACCATGAATTCCTGGAAGAACTTGAAGCCCTTATTATCTTCAAGATTTGTGTAACCAAGCATTTTCTCAATACGAGGTCCCTCAACAATGAAGACGCCTTCTTCGTCACCCTTTTCAACAGTGTAAGGAAGATTCTCTTCTCTTGCTGTGTACTCTTCAAGAGTGATCTCAGGAGTAAACTCCATAACATCATCCGGCGCAGTCTGAATCAGCTGATAAGCCTTCTCCAGCATTTCCTTTATACCCTCGCCTGTTGCAGCCGAGATAGGAAGAACTGGAATCTCAGGTTCAAACTTATCTTTAAGCTTCTTAAGGATAGCCTCCTTATCCTCAGGTAAAAGAACATCTAGCTTATTTGCTACTATAATAGTAGGTCTTGCTGCCAGCTGTTCACTGTATCTACGAAGCTCCTCAGTGATAGCTTCAATGTCTTCTATAGGGTCACGACCCTCAACTGATGCAGCATCAACAACATGGAGAATAACTCTGGTTCTCTCAATATGTCTAAGGAAATCAAGACCAAGACCAACTCCTTCAGCAGCACCCTCGATGATACCAGGAATATCAGCCATAACAAAACCTCTGCCTTCACCAAGACCAACAACTCCAAGATTTGGAACAAGAGTTGTAAAATGGTAGTCCGCAATCTTTGGCTTTGCATTTGAAACCTTAGAAAGAATTGTTGACTTTCCAACGCTTGGGAATCCTACAAGACCAACGTCAGCAATCATCTTAAGTTCAAGAGAAAGAGTCTTCTCAATTGCTGGTTCACCAGGCTGTGCATAACGAGGTGCCTGCATGGTACTAGTTGCATAGTGCATGTTACCTTTACCACCGCGACCGCCTGTAAGAAGGGTAAATGGCTCTTCACGTTCAGCCATGTCGACGATAACCTTGCCCGTTTCAAAATCTTTGATAACAGTTCCAGGAGGGACTTTGATTACCACATCGGCACCGTTCTTACCGTGACATCTCTTCTTGCCACCTTCTTCGCCGTCTCCAGCCTTATATTTTCTAATATTTTTAAAATCTGTAAGGGTATTGAGACCCTTGTCGATAACGAAGATAACATCGCCGCCCTTGCCGCCATCGCCACCGTCTGGACCACCATTGGGAACATAAAGCTCACGACGGAAGGAAACATGGCCATCTCCACCTTTTCCAGAACGCACATATATCTTCGCTCTATCTGCAAACATATTTGCCATAGTATTCTCCTATGATAAAACAAAAGGAGCCTTGTGAATTTTCACAAAGCTCCATGATCACGATACTAATTACTCAGCAACTGGATAAATAGAAACCTGCTTTCTATCTCTTCCAAGTCTCTCGTATCTAACAATTCCATCTGTTAATGCGAACAGAGTATCATCTCCGCCACGTCCAACATTAAGTCCTGGATGGATCTTTGTACCACGCTGTGTATAAAGCACATTGCCGGCCAGAACAAACTGACCATCTGCACGCTTAGCTCCAAGTCTCTTAGAAGCTGAATCTCTACCGTTCTTGGTAGAACCCATTCCCTTCTTATGAGCGAAGAGCTGTAAATTCATCTTAAACATGACTTACCTCCCTAAAATATATCTGAATATACTTGTCTCCGTACTCTTCATATATAGAACAAAGTCCTAAACGAAGAGACTTCAGTAAAAGTTTACTCTGGGGACTTATATCTCCAACGATCTTAAAACGAACAAGACCGTCTTCGCATTCCTCAGTAACAACTGAGTCCTCAGTAAAACTCTCTATGGAGTTAACTGTATTTATTACAAGAGCTGAAACACCAGCGCAGATAACATCTCTGCCACAACGTGCATATTCAGCATGTCCTTTGATCTTAAAACCAAAGACTTTATTGTCCCTTGAGTAGAAAATTGCTTTAATCATTTCAAATCCTTTAAGATTTAATTCCGATTACCAGTTAATTAAGCATTGATTGATTCAATCTTTACTTCTGTAAATGGCTGTCTATGACCATTCTTCTTGTGGTGACCCTTCTTTGGCTTATACTTATAAACTGTCACCTTCTTAGCCTTAGCAGTTCTAAGAACAGTAGCCTTAACACTTGCCTTTGCTGCCTTGTCACCAACAAGAACATCCTTGTCTGTGCTTACAAGTACAACATCATCAAATGTAACTGTAGCACCATCCTCTGCACCGAGCTTCTCAACTCTAAGGATATCTCCTTCAGCTACCTTGTACTGCTTTCCGCCTGTTGCAATTACAGCGTACATAAGTTCTTCCTCCTAACTTATAAATCTCGCTAACATCGGTGGCTCCCGAAAAATGGGCGCACTTCTAACCTGGTTATGCGGCATACCGTGATATAATATCACTTCGATAATCTAATGTCAAACATTTATTTTCAAAAGCTTCGCATCTGATAAAAGGATTGGGGCGAGGCCGTCGTGATTGTTGTCTGCAGTTGTTACAACATCAGCGATTGCCCGTACATTTTCAGGTGCGTTAAGCATTGCAACACCTATACCTGCAGCCTTGATCATAGAGATGTCATTCTCGCCATCTCCAGCTGCGATAACATTTTCCGGTTTTATACCAAGAATGTCACGAAGTCTGATCAGCGCATTACCCTTTCCTGAGTTCTTAGGAATCAGTTCCAGGTAGTAATCATTTGAATACATAGAATCCAGAATATCGGAATACTTTTCAAGAACAGCACGTCTGAATCTATCCTGCTTTTCGTGGTCATGCATCTCAATGCAGATGATCTTGCAAGGCGGAACGTCCACATATGGCATTATATCATCAGCAACTATAAGCGGAGTTTTGATAACCCTTCTATAGAATTCAACGCACTCATTATAAGCCTCTGTCAGAATAAAATTGTCATTATATGTATGAACATGAAGTCCATAGCTATATGCCATATCCAGAAGCTCTCGAACCATATCGATTGGAATCCCCTCACGATGCACAGGTCTTTGATTATCTACGTCATATATAAGACCACCATTATAAGCAACAACATAGGATTCCTTTAGATTAAGTCCAAGACTTCTATAAACAGAAAGTGTGCTGTTAATATCACGTCCCGTACAGATGGCAAATGCATTGCCAGCTTCTACAAATCTTGAGAGTGCCTCCATGGTCTTTGGAGACACCCTCTTATCATCAGTCAGAAGCGATCCGTCCAGATCACTAAAAAATATTTTCTTCATTTCAAGTCCTTACTGGCAGACGCCATCAGCACCAAGCCAGTAGCCATCCACCTTTTTATTAGTTACCATATAACCGGAAGCGTTAAAATAATACCACTTTCCATTGATCTTCTGCCAGCAGTTTTTTGCATACCAGCCCGTTGAATCACCAAACCACCATCCTTTTGATGTTGAACCCCAGCTTCCTACGCCGTCATATTCCCAGGCACCACTTCCACTGAGCCAGTATCCATCCTGCCAAGCAGAAGATACCATATAGCCATAGTAATTGAAGTAATACCATTTACCATCTATCTTTGCCCACTGACTCCAAGGGTACCAGCCCGAAGAATCCTGATACCACCAGCCAGAGCCATTGGTATGCCATGAACCCTGTGGTGTATATGAAGTATCACCATTTGAGCCATACCACTGACCGTTAATCCATTCATTATCAGGAACACCTGATGATGAGCCAGAGCCTGAACCACCAGCACCTGAACCACCGGCACCAGATCCTCCTGAAGCGCCACCACCATTACCATGATCAACAGTTGAGCCGCCATTTAATCCAGAAGTTCCCTCTGATGTGCCACCAGCATCATTATAAGTAAATCTCATCTCACATCCAGCAGAATCTGTATCAGCAGCAGTCATAAGTGTATTTGTAGAAACACCATCTACTCTATGAACCTTATACAGCGCAGCCGCAGCCGCAACAAGTCCAGCGTTATAATCAAGAGCAACCTCATTACACTGATAGTCACCCTGATTATCTGAGTAATCTCCTTGTGAATTCTTTGGTCCACCAACAAGGGCACCAAGTAATGTATGTCTATTATCAGAATACTGATTGGCATCACCAGAAGCAGATGCAGCACGGTGATGAGGATACTTAGAAGAATATGAATTATAGCCAACAATGTAGCACTGGTTCTGCGGATTGTCTCCCATGAGATATTTCATTTGGTTTGTAGCCCAGTCTTTCCACTCATCTTTTCCCATGCCTTTATCAGCAGTAAGACCAAGGAACTGAGTATTGCAGTTATATCTGGCACTTCCCCACTGAAGAAGACATCCATAACCACCGCTCTTATCCATGCCGTTGTACATATTGTTGGCACATTTATCCAGAGCAGATGCATCATTGCCACCATAGCTTTCAGCGATGCAGCTCACATTATCCCAGGAGAACCAAGACCAGATATTATATCCACTTCCCTGATATACACCTGTTCTTGTATTCTCAAACTCCTGCTTGTATACAGGATCATCAGTTGCTCTATATAAAAATGCAGCAGCAAGGGCATAATCATCGCCCCAGGACTGTGAATCATAGAGATAGCCACCAGTACTGTTATCCCAAAGTCCTTCCTTTGCACATGCACCGCTATGACTCATTGCATAAGCAAAAAGCTTCTTTGAATATTCAAGAGCAGTCGCATCACCAAAATTAAGATACTGAAGAGCAAGCGCCGCAGCTGTCTCACTGACAACATCCGTACCAGGATTACTGTCAGAGGTATAGTAAACGTGACGTACTTCATTCTGCGACTCTGGGGAAGACCATTTGCTATGATCCTCAGGTCCATCAGAAACCATATAGACAAATGCATTCACGGAACCATCATCATTAAGCACTGTGCATCTCTCAAAGTACTCCGTGAAATGTTTTTGAATCGTCTTCAGATGTTCTGTAGTTTTGGTATCTGAAAATGATGTAGTATATTCAAGATAAGCATACCCAAGCAGCATTGAGGAATAAGCCTGAGTGAGACCATACTTAAGATGGTCGCCTGCATCATGGAAACCACCACTTACATTTACAGTTCTGCCATTTACAATAACACTCTGATCACCTGCATGGCAGTTACCTCGCCAGGAAAAAGCTGAACGAGTTGCCACATCCTGACCACACATGTTGGCATCATAAAAATAAAGCGACTCCTGAAGCAGTTTCGCAAAGTTCACTTCAATAGCTGCCGCCTTAGTGTCAACCTTTGGCACCGCAAGTAGCGACGCCACCAACACTACCGATAACATTAAACTTATAATTTTCCTCATAAACCCACACCCCTTTTAAAAATGTGCAATTAGGGACGGACCTCGGTGCAACAAGGGACAGACCTCGGTGCAGCGGGGACAGTCCCCACTGCACATTTTATCAATAAAAAGAAATGGCGTCTACACTAAATAAGTAAAACGCCATCTCTCTAATATATTAAGTATTTATTATTTGCATACGCCGTTTGCATCAATCCAGTATCCATCGATATATCGGCTTGTTACCATGTATCCATTTCCATCAAAGTAGTACCAACAACCGTTAATCTTCTGCCACTCACTGTATGGGTACCATCCTGATGTATCCATGAAGTACCATCCGTTTGAATCACTATACCAAGAAGCGGTTGGAGCATAATCAAGAGCTCCGCTACCACTTAGGTAGTAGCCATCTCTCCATTCACTCGATGCCATATATCCATCTGCATTGAAATAGTACCAGTAGCCATCAACTTTCTGCCACTGAGATACTGGGTACCAACCTGATGTATCTTCTATCCACCAACCAACACTGTTACTCTTCCAGCTCATTGTTGGTTCGTAGGTCTGACTACCATCTGCGTTATACCACTTTCCATTCACCCATTCAGATGAATAAGTAACTCCACTCGAAGTATAACCTGTTGCAGTTGATCCAGCACCATTATTCGATGAAACTCCCCCATTTGTAGCACCGCTGGACGAACCTGTAACACCTAATGATGCATTATTGGAAGAATCACTTTGACCAGTTGTTTTTTCTGCTGTATTATTTGAACTTTGATTATTTTCTATTTTTTTAAATATAGCTTTTACAGTACAATCCGGAACAATACGAACATTCATTAAAGAATCTATCTCTATACTTTTACGAGGAACATACTCACCATGATCATTATAATATTCATCAGTATAAACTTCTAAAGAATCTAATTCATACCCTTCATCAGGAATGGTAGTTAGATGAAATGTTTGATCGCCATAAAAAGCTATACCTTCATTATATATAGTTTTCGAGCCAGTCCTTTTAGATTCAAGATTTACTTTTCCATGTTCAGTTATTATATTAAAATTAAAAGATTCAAAATCAAAAGCATCTTCACCAATCTCAGTAACAGTATCTGGAATCTCCATATTTAGACATCCACCACACCAAAAGAATGCTCTAGCTCCAATTTTCTTTACGCTTGAAGGAATAGCTGTTATCTGCATATAACAACAATACTCAAAAGCTTGATCATCAATAACCTCAATACTATCAGGAAGAACAACCTTTTCCAAACCACAAAAACCAAATGCATCCTTTCCGATGTATTTTACAGAATTAGGAATAGAAACTCTTCTAAGGCTACCGCACCATACAAATGCACCATTACCAATTCTAGTAACTGTATTTGGTATAGCTACTTCTTCTACTATATTGGATTTATCTACAGGTTGAACACCACCTAAAAGACCACCGATTTCAGTCACTGTATATGTCTTGCCATTATATTCCACATGACTAGGAACCTTTAATTTTTTAGAATCGCCTGTATATATACCAACACAAACACTTACGCCATCTTCAAGTATATAGTATGAAAAATCTCCAACTTTAAAATAATCCTCAGCAGCATTTGTATGGAGAACTGTCAGTGGTGCTGTAATGAGTCCAATAACCATAGCTATAGTTATTATAAACGCCAATATTCTTTTGTTAGTTTTTTGTAAATTAAAATCCATATTAAGCCCTTTCTCTTTTAGTATTTCTAAGTTTAAATAATCATATAGAATATATTAGTTACATACTCCATCTGCACCTATCCAGTAACCATCGATATATCTGCTTGTTACCATATAGCCACTGCCATCAAAGTAGTACCAGCTACCATTGATTTTCTGCCACTGGCAGTATGGGTACCATCCTGATGTATCCATGAAGTACCAACCATATGAATCACTATACCAAGAAGCGGTTGGAGCATAATCAAGAGCACCACTTCCACTTAGATAGTAGCCATCTCTCCACTCACTTAAGGCCATGTAACCATTAGCATTGAAGTAATACCAGCTGCCATCAATCTTCTGCCACTGCGATACTGGGTACCATCCTGTTGAATCCTCAAACCACCATCCAGAGCCATCAGATTTCCACGATCCCTGAGCAGTGTAAGAAGTATCTCCATTCGCACCATACCACTGTCCGTTAACCCATTCATTCTCATAAGTTAAAGCACCACTCTGATTATCCGAAGAACCATTTGAACCAGTAGCATTATTTGAACCTAACGAATCATTTGAATTGGTTGCTCCAGTTGAGCCGGAAGCATTATTTCCTGTTTTGTTATTCTGATTATTTGAAGAACCAGCATTTCCAGAATTATTATTTGAAGTGTTATTTGAACTACTATTTGTCTGAGAATCAGAAGAAGAACCTGCATCTGATTTAGAAAAATCAAAAATCACTTTATCATAATAATATTTGAGGTTAGTTTCATTTGTTTTTTTATAATCTTCTGTCATATTATAAGTATACTGACCAGTTATATTTGTAGATTTACTAGGTCTCATTGATGCATTATATCCATCAGATAATTCTTCATATGTCAAATCAATGTCATTATTTCCATCACCATCTATATCATACTGGTATATATGTTTATTACCATCTTCGTAATATTTCCAATAACATTTAGAATCATCAAAATAGTGATATATAATCCATTCACATCTTTCATCTTTATTAGATATAGAACCGCTTTCCTTTGCAAAGTTAACATAGCAAGCACCTTTGTTAAAGCTAGGCTTTTTAGATACAGTTACATCACATTCTACCTTAAGTATTTTTCCGTTATCTATATTCTGCGTACTTAAGTTAGATACAAAATCAGCTTCTTTATAATCTGATGCATTGTAAAATATAGGTTCAAAATATCCCGGATAACTTGTGCCAGAGTCAGATTTTTCAATAGTTATAACATAATGATACGTCTTACCACCAATCAGTTTATCAGAATAAGAAAGAGAATCAGATGAACCTTTTTCATATACATCACCATTTATGTACACAGTCATATGATTATCACCGATACCACCTGACACAGGAAATGCTTCTTGAACCGTAAGTCCTTCATAAGGAGCTAAGTAGAAATACATCTTTTGATATGCTGCATCCCATGAAAGTTCACATGTAAAATTATTATAAGCAAGAGACTCAAATCCAATAGTTACCACAACCAAAGCTGCAACAATCATTGCGGTAAGTATTCTTTTACATGTTCTTTGAAGTTTATTTTTCATAATTTTCCCTTTCTCTATAAAAGTATTAAGTATTTAGGACATTAATTGCATACTCCATCAGAACCTACCCAATAGCCATCTATATATCTGCTTGTTACCATGTAGCCACTCCCGTCAAAGTAATACCAGCTACCATTAATCTTCTGCCACTGTGATACCGGGTACCAGCCCGATGTATCCATAAAGTACCAGCCATTTGAATCTTTGTACCAGGATCCAGTTGGATCATAAGTAAGAGCTCCACTACCACTTAGGTAGTAGCCATCTCTCCATTCACTTGATGCCATATATCCATCTGTATTGAAATAGTACCAGTAGCCATCAACTTTCTGCCACTGTGATACTGGGTACCAACCTGATGTATCTTCTAACCACCAACCAACACTGTTACTCTTCCAGCTCATTGTTGGTTCGTAAGTCTGACTACCATCCGCGTTGTACCACTTTCCATTTACCCATTCAGATGAATATGCAACTCCATTCGAGGAATTACCTGCTGCAGCTGATCCAGAACCATTATTTGATGAAGCTCCTGAAGAAGTTCCTGTCGCATTACCTGTACCGTTATTCGATGAATTACCGGAGCTTCCGCCATTACCTCCAGACGTCCCAGCACCTGATGAATTATTACCACTTTGTCCAGAATCTAACGCTTCAAAAGTTACATTTATTGTGTAACTCGTTTTTTTTGTAAAGAACATATTATCTGAAGAAAGACCAACCGCTTTACCTTCATCATTTAACACTTCAATAGATGATACGTTATATCCAGAATCCGGAACGACATTCACTACAACAGCATCATCAACTAATAATCCATTTTTTTCTAAAAGTTCATTTGGAGTATCCGCAACTGATAAGTTCACTTTGCCATGATCTGAATTCACAACGAACGGACAATAATACTTTAAATATTTTTTATAACTAGGAAGCCCATAATTTATATTATACGGAATATATAAAGATGAAAGACTTTTACAACCAGCAAATGCATAAATATTAACATTCTTGACACTTGAAGGAACAAATATAGATGTTATGCTATTACAATCTGAAATAACACATTCTTGAATTTCTAAAACAGAGTCAGGGATTGTTATCATTGTTAATGAATTACAATCAGAAAACAAGTGCTCAGGTATAGTTTTAATAGAGTTTGGCAGAACTACTGATTCGAGATTTTTACAACCTTGAAATGCCCCATACTCGATTTCTGTGACCGAATCCGGTATTGTTATACTTGTTAATGAACTACAATCAGAAAATGCATATGGTCCAATCTTCGTGACCGAATCCGGTATTGTTATACTTGTTAATGAAGAACATTCGCGAAATGAATCCCATTCAAGAGTGTTAACAGAATCAGGTATAGAAACTTTTTCCAGATTCTTAGCTTCATTAAATGCATTATTACGAATAACTTTAACGGAATTAGGTATAGCTACCGATACAATTGATTCATTTCTATTAAAACAATATTCTCCAATCTCTGTGACCGTATAAGTTTTACCATTATAATCAACTTTACTTGGAATCTTTACATTCTCAAACCTATAATTAGTACCATCTGACACACTTACGCTTACACCATCATTTAGTATTTTGTAATACAATTTATCAATTTTAAAATCCCATTCATGCATTGCATATGTTTGTATACCCATCTGTGGTGCAGCGATTACTCCAATGACTATAGCAAAAGATATAATCACAGCCATTATCCGTTTATTTATTCTATGTGGTTTAGTTTTCATTTTGTTATCCTTATCCTCTTTTTGTATTTCTAAGTGTAAATAATCATATAGAATACATTAGTTACATATGCCATCAGCACCTATCCAGTAGCCATCGATATATCTGCTAGTTACCATGTAGCCACTGCCATCAAAGTAGTACCAGCTACCATTGATTTTCTGCCACTGACTGTATGGGTACCAGCCTGATGTATCCATGAAGTACCATCCGTTTGAATCACTATACCAAGAAGCGGTTGGAGCATAATCAAGAGCACCACTACCACTTAGATAGTAGCCATCTCTCCACTCACTTGAGGCCATATAACCATTAGCATTGAAGTAATACCAGCTGCCATCAATCTTCTGCCACTGTGATACTGGGTACCAACCTGATGTATCTTCAATCCACCAACCAGTACTATTGCTCTTCCAGCTCATTGTTGGTTCATAGGTCTGACTACCGTCAGCGTTATACCACTTTCCATTTACCCATTCTGATGAGTATGTAGTTCCTGTAGATGTCGTGCCATTAGATGCATCACCTGATGCTGAGCCTGTTGCTGCAGAACCAGTACCTGTTGTACTACCTCCTGTGTTTCCAGAACCATTATTTCCTGAAGAACCATTTCCTCCTGCTGTACCTACGTTATTTGTATTTTCTATACCACTTGCGGTATTTCCAGTTCCTGCAGAACCATTTGAAGTATTATTTACACCCTGACCAACATAGGTTGCTTTTATTGTAAAATGAGCACTTTCAACCGTGAATTTATTTTCATAAACTTCACGTGTCTCATTGAAGTCATTATCAATAATCACTAAAGACTGTAACTTGTAACCAGCTTCAGGTGTAACAGTAACTTTTATTGTATCCCAAAATCGTGCCTTATTAGAAGCAAGATATTCCTTCTTAGTCATATCACCCGAAAGGCTTATCGTTCCGTGATCTGATTCAATAGTAAAATCACAAAAACTCATTACACGATCATCTTTAAGTATAAATGTTGCACCCATTGGAGCTATTATTTCTTTAAGATTATCAGTATACGCAAACGCTGTTTCATCAACATCTTTCAAACTCTCAGGAAGAGTAACTTTTGTCAGGCAATTGTTTTCGGCAAATGCTTCTTCACCAATTTTTTCAACTCCCTCTGGAACAGTTACTTCAGTTATTTTACAACCATCAAAAACTCTATCTTCTATACACTTAAGATTTTTTGATAAAGTAACACTTGTAAGTCCACTATAATAAAATGCATCAGTACCAATAGATGTAACAGAATCTGGTATTGTAATACTCTTTAAGTTATAACATATTTCAAATGCTGCAGCGCCAATACTTGTTACAGTATCAGGTATTACAACTGATTCTATAGGATTTTCAACATCGTCCCCATAGAGTACCCCCTGCTCATCAAAAGCTAATCTACCAATACTAGTTACTGTATAGGTTTTTCCTGAATTAGTTACTGTTTTAGGAATAACTATATTTTTTGACTTATGAAGATTCCTTGCAACTTCAACTGTAGTGTCAGTTAATATTTTATAGCCTAAACCATCAACCTCAAATGAATAATCAGCCGCATGAGTTGGAATAACCATCTGGGGTGCTGAGATTACTCCAATTACCATGGCCAGAGATATTATCATAGCCAGTATTTTTTTGTTTGTTTTTAGTAGTTTTCCTTTCATCATTATCATCCTTTTTCCTTTATATTTTTTATAGTGTACAAAAGTATTTATTAAATTGTCCTTAAGAGACAAATGTTATTATTTGCAAACTCCATTCGAATCGATCCAATATCCATCAATATACTTGCTTGTTACCATGTAACCATTTCCATCGAAGTAGTACCAGTTACTATTGATCTTTGCCCACTGGCTATATGGATACCAACCCGCCGTATCCCTGAAGTACCATCCATTCGAATCCAAGTACCAAGACGCTGTAGGATTATAAGTGAGAGCTCCGCTACCACTGAGATAGTAACCATCTCTCCACTCATTTGATGCCATATAACCATCAGCATTAAAGTAATACCAATAACCATCTATTTTCTGCCACTGAGATACTGGGTACCAGCCTGAGGTATCTTCAATCCACCAGCCCACACTATTACTCTTCCAACTCATTGTTGATTCATAGGTCTGACTACCATCAGCGTTATACCACTTTCCATTCATCCATTCAGATGAATATGTAACTCCAGTAGCTGAAGCACCATTAGATGCATCTCCTGTTGCCGAACCTCCATTTGCTGCACCAGTATTTGATGACGCACTACCACTGGCACCTCCGTTTGCTGCACCAGTATTTGATGACGCACTACCACTGGCACCTCCGTTTGCATTAGTTCCATTTGATGCATTATTACCATTATTCTGTTTTGCTTCAGGATTTATAAATGAAGCCTTAATTGTAAAATTCTGATATTTTACAGAAAATTGACTATTCGCAACTGTATATGATTGATCATTGCTATCGATAACAACTAAGGATTCCAACTTATAACCGGAATTTGGTGTAGCTGAAACAGTTATAATATCATCCTTTAACAGCTTGTTTTTTGCAATTAACTCTTGTGGTGTATAAGCAGCAGATACACTTATTGATCCATTTGTAGCACTTAGTGAGAATGCTGTATAATATTTCGCACTAGAATCTTTTCCGGTACTACCACTTACAAGATTACAACCGCTCGGAATATATACCTCATTAAGTGCACCACAATCTTCAAATGCTTTATCAAGCTCAGTTAAACTATCTGGCAACGTAATAGATGTAAGGTTATTACACCCCTCAAATACATCCTTATCAATCTTCTTCACACCAGATGGTATAGTTACAGTTGTCAGACTTGTATCATCTGCAAACAAACCATCACTTAGCTCCGTAAGACTAGAAGAAAGCGTAGCACTTGTTAAATTTTCGCAATTACAAAATGCATATTTTTCAGCGCATGTAAGACTATTAGGTAACACTAATTTTTCAAGACTATAACAACTCCAAAATGCTTTCTCACCAATAAATGTGACCGAATCAGGAATAGAAACACTTTCTAAATTCCGACACAAACAAAAAGCACCTTTTTTAATTCCTGTAACAGTATTAGGTATAGCTACAGTTTTAATACGACTATTCCTGAAAAAACAATCTTCTCCAATTTCTGTCACTGTATATGTTGTTCCATTATAATCAACGTGTCCACGAATCTTTAAATCAGATGTTCTCCCTTTATACTGTGATAACGTAACAGTATCTCCTCCTGATATAGCATACACAAAATCACCAACTGTAAATTTTTCTCCTGATTCATTCTCTGCTCGAGACTGAATAGCAACCTTAGGAGAAAAAACAACACTCGCAACTAAAATCACAGAAAAAAGCACCGCAAGTATTCTTTTGTTCTGTTCCATATAACCTTTTTTCATCTTTCCATTTTCCCTTTCATTTTTTTTAATAGTTTTTCCCATTATGACTTACATTACTAGGAATCTTTACCTTTTCCAAATCACCAGAATATGAAGTTATAATCTTTTTTGTTATTCTGAAAATTCCCTTCCATCTAGTCACCTTTCTAAATGTTTTCTAACGAGCGTTACCTTTAAGGTCAAAAAAGATTATGCATTTAATAAAACATTAAATGCATATATCTAATTATCTACTTTACGAAAAGCTTATTTAAAATATAAATCTATAAAAACATCTATATGTTTATCGATCATTTTAAAAGCATCTTCTTTTTTATCAGGTTCTCTCTCCATATACTGAATCATGATAGTTATAGGAGATATAAACTGCAGCGCATATATAGAAGCATCTCCCTCGATCATCTCACCACGGTCCATCATTTTCTGAAATATAGAAGTATAAAGATCTTTAAGATATGTAAGCTGATGCCTTGTTGTCTGTTTAGAAAGCGCCTCATTTCTAAACTGCTCTATGGTTGTCAGTCTTCGCATCTTTTTTGCTGTCTCATTATTTAGTGTAAAATTTAAAGATGCCAGAACATATCCTTTAAAATCTTCTCCTGTATGAATTCTGTCAGGAATATCACGTGCGACTTCCATACCCTTCATATATTCATCTTCCGCACAATCTATAACCGCTTTTAACAGGTCTTCTTTATTTCTGAAGTACTTATAGATTGTTGGACCCTTGACGCCTACTGCCTCTGCTATCTCATCAACGCTTGTTCCATCATATCCTTTGATAGAAAACAGATTTCTTGCAGCTTCTACTAACGGTTCCTTAGCATTTGTTCTAGCCATACAAGTATCCCCTTTTTACAGACTCCATTCGAATCCACTTTTACATAGTGCATAAAAAAATCTATCTGTTGCATAAAAAATTAATTTTTCTAACGCACGTTACCAATTATATTCTAACGCACGTTACCTGTCAAATCAAAAAAGTGCAGCGGGGTCCGTCCCCACTGCACCGAGGTCTGTCCCCAACTGCACTTTTTGATATTTTATTCAGCCCAAACTACAAAGTCATCTTTACGAGGTTTTGCAGCTGGAAGATCACCATCGATATATCCAACTACACAGTGACCAATACCTTCGTAGTCACCTTCAACTCCGATTTCCTTAAGGATAGCCTTACCCTCTTCAGACTCAACCTCCTGCTTAGCTCTATGGATCCAGCAAGCACCAAGACCAAGATCTGTTGCAGCAATCTGAAGATTCTCAAGAACCACACTACCATCATAAACAGATGTGAAGCAATCCTTCTGAGCAAGTACCCAAAATACAACTGGCGCTCCATAGAATGGATCAAATCCTTCTTCCTTGCCCATGATAGAAGCATTCAGTTTTGAAAGTCTATCTCTGATTTCCTTATTTGTTATAACAATAATCTTTGCAGCCTGAGCACCCTTACCATTTGGAGCATAAGTTCCAGCCTCAGCAATCTTCTCAAGGAGCTCCTTTGGTACAGGATCACTCTTATAACTCTTTACACTTCTTCTCTTCTTTAACAACTCTAAAGTTTCCATATTGTTCCCCTTTCATATATATAATTAATTAAAATCTGCAAGTGTCAGTGGCCTCTCCCCCTTAACACGTGTAAGCTCCACGAGACCAAGTGGAGTCATATCTACATATGTAACTCTCTTTTCATCGAAAGAAAGAAAACTCTTTAAATATCCAATAAGTTCTCTGATATTCTCTGTATCTTTCATGCTTATAAAATCTATGATAATAATACCAGATATATTACGGAGTCTTAGGATACGGGATATCTCTTTGGCAGCTTCAATATTTATCTTTAAAAATGTTTTCTGAACATCTTTACCTTTAATAGCCTTACCAGTATTTACATCAATAACAGTAAGCGCTTCTGTAGGTTCTACAATAATACTGCCCCCCGACTTAAGATGAATAGTTCTGTTAAAGCCCTTCTTAAGTTTATCCTCGAGATTAAACACCTTTGAAAGACTTATCATTTCATCATTATATAACTCTAAGTATCCACTATCAATAATTCCAAACATCAGATCATACTCAGACTCAAGATCAGTAATTATCTTGAAATCATCATATTTGTTCTTCGCAATAATATCCAGTAGATCCTCGATATAATCCAGCGGTGCTGAATACATACGATTCTTCGCTACACTATACTGCGCCGTGTTTAGAATACTATTAAGCTTGATTGCCATTTCCCTTACTTCGGATAATATGGCTTCATCCGAGACATCATTGGCCGCTGTACGAATAAGTGCTCCAATTTTAGAGAACGAACCCATCTCAGATTCGATCACATTCTTAACGCGTTCGCGAAGCACGTTCTTTCTATCCTCATCCACAAACTTCTTTGAGAAACCTACTGTGTTATTTCTTTTAAGTATGGAATAACGACCCTTAAGTTCTATTATACTTGTTACGGCGCCCTTCTTGGTCTTTATCGGATCCATTAAGACCTGAACAAGCAGCTCGTCGCCAATGCAGACCTTTTCTGAATTGCCATGTTTAAGGAATATATGCTTTCCTTCATTATCAGAAAGAGAATAATACAAAGTATCTCCAGTTCCCGCATCCAGGAAAGCCGCATTTATGGAAGGCACTATATTAATAACCTTCGCAGTATAGATATTTCCTACCAGGCTCTCATTAGTAAGAAGGCAGGCTCTTACTAACTTGCCATCCTCAAGTAAAAAGCCTGTCTTCTTATTATTAAATTCAGTTATTATATATTTTGCTTCCATAGATTAGTTCTTAAATGAATGTACAGGAGCAGGAATACGACCTGTACGATTAATAAAGTCCTCACAACTATACTGATTAACTGGCATAACTGGAGCTTCACCAAGAAGTCCTCCAAATACTGCTCTGTCACCAATCTTCTTGCCAACGATAGGCATAATACGAACAGCTGTTGTCTTCTGATTGATCATACCGATAGCCATCTCATCTGCAATAATACCAGAAAGAGTTGCAGCAGATGTATCACCAGGAACAGCGATCATATCAAGTCCTACTGAACAAACGCATGTCATAGCCTCAAGTTTTTCTATAGTAAGTGCGCCCTTATCAACTGCATTAATCATTCCCTGATCCTCTGAAACAGGAATAAATGCACCAGACAGACCACCAACATATGAAGAAGCCATGATACCACCCTTCTTAACCTGATCATTAAGAAGTGCAAGTGCAGCTGTTGTACCAGGAGCACCAGCATACTCAAGTCCCATCTCACAAAGAATATCAGCAACAGAATCACCGATAGCTGGAGTTGGAGCAAGAGAAAGGTCAACGATTCCAAATGGAACTCCAAGTCTTGCAGAAGCTTCTTTTGCAACTAACTGACCAACACGGGTAATCTTAAATGCTGTCTTCTTGATAGTCTCGCAAAGCACCTCAAAGCTCTCACCACGAACCTGCTCAAGAGCAGTCTTTACAACACCAGGACCTGAAACACCAACATTTATTATTGTATCAGCCTCTGTAACTCCATGGAATGCACCAGCCATAAATGGGTTATCATCAGGAGCATTACAGAATACAACAAACTTAGCTGTACCAAAACTGTCTCTATCTTTTGTAAGCTCAGCTGTCTCTTTAATCTTCTGACCAATAAGACGAACAGCATCCATATCGATACCAGTCTTTGTTGATCCGCAGTTAACAGATGAACAAACAAGTTCAGTCTCTGCAAGAGCCTTTGGAATAGACTCAATAAGAAGCTTATCAGCAGGAGTCATACCCTTAGAAACAAGCGCGGAATATCCACCAAGGAAATTTACACCAACTGTATGAGCCGCCTTATCAAGAGTCTTTGCAATCTCAACAAAGTCATCGATAGTCTTACATACTGAACCACCAACTAAAGCAATTGGTGTAACAGACACTCTCTTGTTAACGATAGGGATTCCATACATAGATGTAATCTCCTCACCAACCTTAACAAGATCCTTTGCCTTAGTTGTAATCTTCTCATATATCTTATTGCAGGTATCCTCAACATCTACACCAACACAGTCAAGAAGTGAGATACCCATAGTAATGGTACGAACATCAAAGTTCATGTTCTGCACCATCTGATTAGTCTCTATTACCTCATCTAATGAAATCATATTCAAACCTCATATAATAATCTATTTTTATCGCCTTACTTAAATACGGTGCATCATATGGAAGATTTCTTCCTTCTGAGCTTTGATCTGTACACCGATTTCCTCACCAAGACTTGCAAGCTCATCTGAAAGCTCTCTATGTTCCTTCATAGAGTTAGATGTATCAACAAGCATCATCATGTTGAAATAGCCCTGCATAGTTGTCTGAGTAATATCATTGATATTGATATTGTTGCTCGCAAGATAGTTACATACCTTAGCGATGATACCTACGGTATCCTTTCCTACTACTGTGATAATTGTCTTATCCATATAATTGCACCTCTATATTATATTAAACTTCAATAATCTGGCTAGCTGTGTAGCGTGGGGCTACTTCTAAGCCAAAATCACGAACATCGTTCGAAAATGGATTTCCCTGAAGTTCCTGCTTTACCGATTCAAAAGCAAGCTCAGGATAGTTATTTTTATCTGAAAGATGTCCAAGAAAGACCGCTTTCGTATGATCATTAAGTAATCTCTTAATAAGCTGTCCAGATGCCTCGTTACAAAGATGACCTCTGTCACCAAGGATTCTCTGTTTCAACTGATATGGATACGGTCCAACCTCCAGCATCCTGATATCATGATTTGCTTCGATAACCATAGCATCACTGTCACTAAGAAATGACACAAGCTTATCATCATATATTCCAAGGTCCGTTGCAACAGATACTTTAGCCTTACCATTATTGAAGCTGTAACATACAGGATCTGCCGCATCATGAGATATAGGATTTACATTTATTTTGATATCACCAATTTTAAATGTGGTCTCCCGTTCAATCTCATTAAAAAGACTATGATCATAATCCCCAAGGGACTTAACATTCTTTATCGCCGCTATGGTACCCGCCGTAGCGTAGATAGGAATATTATATTTTCTCGAAATGATACCGAGACATTTGATGTGATCCGAATGTTCATGGGTAATCAGAATTCCATCCATTGAACAAGGATCAATCCCTGAATCGGTAAGTCCGAATTCAATATTCTTAAGACTGATGCCAACATCCAAAAGCAGTGATGTTCTGTCTGTTCCGATATAGGTACAGTTTCCGCTGCTTCCACTGGCAAGCGTCATTAACTTCATTTACAGTACCGCCTTTGGACTCTTATCCTTTGGTCTATACCCCTTTTCAGCAAGAGTCTTCATAATCTTCTCTTTATGTTCAGGACCAAACGCTTCCATAGTTATCTTAAGCTCAACTGCAGCATTTCTGTTAAGAGATACGAACTGATTATGCTCCAGCTCGATAACATTACCCTGAAGCTCTGCAATAAGCTGTGATACCTTCACAAGTTCGCCTGGCTTATCAGGAAGAAGAACCGATACAGTAAAGATACGACTTCTGGCAATAAGTCCATTCTGAACAACAGATGAAAGTGTGATAACGTCCATGTTACCACCAGAGATGATTGCAGCAACCTTCTTACCTTCTGGCTTTAGATGCTTAAGAGCAGCTACTGTAAGAAGACCTGAATTCTCAGCAATCATCTTGTGATTCTCGATCATATCGAGGAATGTAACTATAAGCTCACTATCTTCAACAGTGATTATCTCATCGATATTCTGCTGAATGTATGGGAATATCTTCTCACCAGGAGTCTTAACAGCTGTACCATCAGCGATAGTATTTACTCCATCAAGAGTTGTTACCTCACCCTTCTCAAGAGATGCCTTCATGCAGGCAGCCCCAGCAGGCTCAACACCGATAACCTTGATTGATGGATTAAGCATCTTCGCAAGTGTTGCAACACCTGTTGCAAGTCCACCACCACCGATAGGAACTAAAATGATATCTACAAATGGCTGTTCTTTAAGAATCTCCATAGCTACTGTACTCTGACCAGTAGCTACATCAAGATCATCGAAAGGATGAACGAATGTTGATCCTTGCTCTTCAGCAAGCTTAAGTGCGTAGTTGCAGGACTCATCATATACATCTCCGTAGAGGATAACCTCTGCGCCATAACTCTTTGTACGATTTACTTTGATAAGTGGTGTTGTAGTAGGCATAACGATTGTTGCCTTTACACCATATGCCTTTGCTGCATACGCAACACCCTGAGCATGGTTACCAGCAGATGCTGTTACAAGACCCTTCTCTCTATCCTCTTCAGAGAGCTGACTTATCTTATAATATGCTCCTCTTATCTTATATGCTCCAGTAAGCTGCATGTTTTCAGGCTTAAGGAATACCTTGTTACCTGTCAGATTACTGAAATATTCACTTTCTACAAGGCCCGTGTTACGAGCCACCTTTGAAACTATCTCGTATGCTTCTTCACATTTCTCTCTTGTTATCATTTTCCTTTACCTCTATAGTGAATTATTCATCATCTTTGTCGGTATACTCATCGGCAAGGATTTCTTCATCAGACTTAAGATCAAAGTCTGAGAAAAGCGCATTGATATATTCATCTGGATCAAACTTCTGAAGATCATCAATCTTCTCACCAACACCTATATATTTAACAGGCACGTTCAGCTCAGACTGAATAGCTACAGCAATACCACCCTTAGCTGTTCCATCAAGCTTTGTAAGAATAATTCCGTTGATCTCAGTAACAGTTGAAAACTGTCTTGCCTGCTCAAGAGCGTTCTGACCAGTTGAACCATCAAGAACGATCATAGTCTCAACATAACACTCGGGATATTCTTTGGAAATGACACGACGCATCTTTGCAAGCTCGTCCATAAGGTTCTTCTTATTATGAAGACGTCCAGCGGTATCAATAAGAGTTATATTGGTCTTACGAGCTCTGGCAGCCTGTACTGCATCGTGAACTACTGCAGAAGGATCAGCTCCTTCACTGTGTGCGATAATATCAACTCCTGATCTTTCAGCCCATGTACGAAGCTGATCGATAGCTCCGGCTCTAAATGTATCTGCTGCTGCAAGAAGTACTGAGCGACCCTGGTTCTTATACTGGGCAGCCAGCTTTCCAATAGATGTAGTCTTGCCAACTCCATTTACTCCGATAATAAGCATTACAGTCTTTGCATCCTCAAAGCAATATGCATTATCCGGAACATTCATCTGATCGCGCAGGGAATTCATTACAAGTTCCTTACATTCAGAAGCATCTTTAATACCAAGTTCTTCAACCTTTTCGCGAAGGTCATCTATAACCTTCTCTGTAGTTTCAAATCCCATATCAGCTGAGATAAGAGTTTCTTCAAGCTCATCATAGAAGTCATCATCGATTTCAGTTGTCTGCTTGAATACATTTGATATGCTGTTACTGGTCTTCATCAGACCTTCTTTAAGTCTTTGGAAAAATCCCATATTATAATTATCTCCTAATAATATAAACCTAAAATGGTTTAGTCATCTAGTTTATCTTCGATAAGGTCTACAGATACAAGAGTGGATACACCCTTCTCCTGCATGGTGATACCATAGAGTCGGTTAGTCTGCTCCATAGTACCCTTTCTATGTGTGATAACGATAAACTGTGTATGCTTTGTCAGTTTATCTAGATACTTTGCAAATCTGCTTACGTTAGAATCATCAAGCGCAGCCTCAATCTCGTCAAGAAGACAGAATGGAGATGGCTTCAGACTCTGAATTGCAAAAAGAAGTGATATAGCTGTAAGTGACTTCTCACCACCGGACAGCTGCATCATGTTCTGAAGCTTCTTTCCAGGTGGCTGGGCATTAATAATAATACCTGTCTCAAGAAGATCTTCCTCATCTACAAGGATAAGTGAAGCCTTACCACCACCGAAGAGCTCCTTGAATACCTTGTTGAACATAACCTGAATATCCTGGAACTTCTCTGCGAAGGTTTCCTTCATTGCTTTATCAAGATCTGCAATGATTCTTCTAAGGTTATTCTCAGCCTCGATAATATCATCATGCTGTTCCTTAAGGAATTCATATCTTTCTGCTACTTCTTTATATTCTTCGATAGCATTTACATTTACATCACCAAGACTACGGATCTTCTGCTTAACTGCATTCATTTCCTTCTTCAGAGCAACCGGATCCTCATAGTCCTCAGTCTTAAGCTGCTCAGCTGAACTGTATGTAAGCTCATACTCTTCCCACATGTAGTTAGAAGCCTTATCTTTTTCTTCCTCTAACTTTTCAATGTTCAGTTTAAGTGAATATGCAGCCTTTTCAAGACCATTTATATCTGCTGAAAGCTTCTCACGCTTACTGAAGAAATCCTTATGATTCTTATTGATATCATCCTTTTCCTGAATGAATCCACCAAGTTTTTCGGTCTCAGATGTTATAAGCTCATTGTTCTTCTGCTTTGTAGCCTCAAGATTCTTTAATTCTTTCTCAAGGTTATTAACATTATCTGAGTTATTCTCAAGTCTTTCCTCGAAAGAACCAATATCCTCCTGATACTGATCGATCTCAGACTGATATCTCTTTATATCTTCTACCAGGTGATCAAGTCTATTCTTATCACCTTCAAGAGAAAGAGTAGCCTTAGTAAGCTTATCCTCTTCAGCATGCTTCATATCATTCTTCTGAGAAAGTTCAATCTCCAACTTTGCAATAGCTGACTCTCTTTCAGAGATAGAATTTTCATGCTGCTTTCCTGTATCAAAGAGTTCCTTCTTGTTTGAATCGATAGTTTCAATCTGCGATTCAAGTTCAGTATTCTCTTTTTTGATGCTGGCAAATGTAGATTCAATAGCTGCCAGTTTTTCATTAACATTTGAAAGACCGATAGATACAGAGTTCTGATCAATAGAAAGCTTCTGTATACGGTTCATAAGATTCGTGCGTTCCTCACGAAGAGTCTCACGTCTCATAGTAAGATTTGCATCCTCTTCCCTGGATTTACGAAGCTTATTGTTTGTCTCACCGATCTGCTGCTGAATATCTTCAAGCTCTCTCTTACGACCAAGAAGATTACTTGAGTTTCTAAATGCACCACCAGTCATGGCACCACCCGGATTAATAAGTTCTCCAGTAGGTGTAACCAGACGGAGTGACTGATTGTACTTCTTTGAAATCTTTATAGCATTATCAATATTATCTACAACGATACTTCTTCCAAGAAGACTCTCGATAATATTCTGATATTTCTTATCTGTATTAACCAGCTGAGAAGCAACACCGATAACACCCCTTTCAGAAAGTGCATCAGGGCTTACATTTCCTCTCTTAACCACACTTGTGATAGGGAGAAATGTGGCTCTACCCAGTTTATTCTCACGAAGGTAAGCAATCATCTCTTTAGCTGTATGCTCATCCTCAGTAACAATGTTCTGGATGCTGGCACCAAGAGCTGTTTCAATAGCTGTCTCATATTCCTTATCAACAGAGATGATATCAGCTACTACACCGACAACCTTGGAGTTCTTAGACTTCTTCTCCATAACCTTCTTGATACTCTGACCATAGCCTTCATATCTTTCAGTAAGGTTACGTAAGCTCTCATAACGAGACTGCAGACTGATAACCGTCTGATTATACTTCTGCATCTCGGACTTTACTGTAGTTGCTCTATCAGAAACAGATCTAAGTTCTGACTCTGTCTTTGCAAGTTTTGCTCTATCCTTCTCAAGAGAATCATTAACACTATTTAATTCTTCCTCAAGAGTAGCCTTCTCTGCTTCTGCCTGAGACTTTTCACTTGTCTCAGAGAGATACTTTGACTTAAGCTCAGTCTTTCTGAGGCTGATATTCTCAAGCATAGTATCGTATCTTGCAATTTTCTCTTTAAGATTACCACCTGCGTTAATAAACTCTAAGATATCTGACTTAGCTGTCTCAATCTTTGCAGCAACCGCTGCTTCAGCCTCTTCAGCCTTTGCAACAGAAGCCTTAAGAGATTCAACGTTCTGTGACTCAGTCTTAAACTGATTCTCAGCTTCCTGCTTTCTCTCAAGAAGTCCTGCCTTCTCATTTTCAAGATCAGCTATCTTAGACTTTACTCTCTCAATCTGAGTGTTAATCTCGGCAGTAATAACGCCTTCAGATGAAATACGCTCATTTACAACTCGTATCTCACCATCAGCGTGCTCATTTTCAAGTTTCTTTTCATTTATTACCTGCTGACAAGCTTCTATCTTATGAGAAAGCTCCTCAAGAGTTTCCTCAAGTCTGTCATATTCAGTCTTAGTGAAGTCGAATTCTTCTCTAAGTCTTTCAGTGTCAGCCTCTGTAATATCAAGATTCTTCTTATTTTCGTCAAGCTTTGTTCTGATCTTATCAACTTCAATAAGGAACGAGTTAATGTCCAGAACCTTCTGTCTATCCTTAAGTTCAAGATATATCTTAGCCTTCTCGGACTGCTCACGAAGAGGTTCAACACGTTCTTCCAGTCCTGATAAGATATCATTTACACGATTCAGGTTCTGATGTTCCTGATCCAGCTGTTTCTCAGTAAACTGTTTATTCTTCTTATACTTAACAATACCTGCAGCTTCATCAAAAAGCGCACGTCTGTCATCCGGCTTATCAGAAAGAATACGTTCAATCTGACCCTGTCCAATGATAGAGTATCCTTCTTTACCGATACCTGTATCAAAGAAAAGAGCTGACACGTCCTTAAGACGTGAAACAGTTCCATTTATCAAATATTCACTTTCACCCGAACGATATACTCTACGGGCAACTGTTACTTCATTATAATCTATAGGAAGGGAATGATCAGAATTATCAAGGGTAATTGCAACATAGGCTGCAGCCTGAGGTTTTCTCTGCTCAGTACCAGCAAAGATAACATCCTCCATCTTGGATCCACGGAGCTTGGATGCACTCTGCTCACCTAGAACCCATCTAACCGCATCGGCTACATTTGACTTACCAGAACCATTAGGGCCGACAATTCCTGTTATTCCTTGTTCAAATCGAAAATCAATCTTATTAGCAAATGATTTAAAACCATTTACCTCTATACTCTTTAGATACATGATATCATCCTGTTAATTAGTATTTTTCAGGGCGAGAATAGTCTTATGAGCCGCAACCTGCTCAGCCATCTTCTTCGTATGGCCTACCCCCACCTCGTACTGCTTTCCATCTATAGAAGCAGCATATTCATAGAGCTTATTATGCTCTGGGCCTGTGGCAGAAACCAGAATATATTCTACCTTTGAGCCCCTGCTCTGGGCATACTCCTGAAGTATTGACTTAGCATCGTAAAATGTAGAACGATGCTCAATATCAGTGAAGAGGAACTTATCAATATATTTCTCAGCTTCCTCAATACCACCATCAAGATATATAGCTCCCAACACAGATTCAAAAAGATCGCAGAGAATTGATGTCCTGTTCTTTCCACCAGTAAGTTCCTCACCATGGCTCAGATACAGATACTCACCAAATCCATAATCTCTTGTGATCTGTGACAATGTATATTCACATACAAGACTTGCTCTCAGTTTTGTTAGTTCACCTTCTGACTTCTCAGGATACTTAAGGAACAGTTCTTTACTGGCAACAAACTGAAGTATAGCGTCACCAAGGAACTCATATCTCTCATAGGACACCTCATCGCCGCCATGCTCATTGGCATAGGACTTATGAGTAAAAGCTGTATCCAGGTGAGATTTATCCTTAAAATGATATCCAAGAACCTCTTCAAAGGCTGTGTAATCATTCTTCAACGTTCTCAAATCCTTTTATTATTTTTCCACTAACATCATTCTTTACGAAGGATACGCACTGATCAATGGCTGAGATAACCTCATTCTCCTTGGAGTTACCATGAATCTTTACTACCAGACCTTTAAGACCAAGTAGTGGAGCGCCACCCTTATCAGAAGCATCAAACTTCTGAAGTGTCTTCTTCATACTCTTCTTAATAAGTACTGCTCCAAGCTTACTTGTGAATGATGCAAGAAAAGCACCCTTCAGCTCACGAAGAATCATCTTAGAAAGTCCTTCATAAAGCTTGATGATAACATTTCCTACGAATCCATCAGCAACAATAACATCCGCTTTTCCATAAGGGATTGCACGTGCCTCGATAGAACCGATAAAATTAACCTTCTTATTTGTTTTCAGCTGAGCATATGCAGCTTTTACAAGAGAATTGCCCTTCTCTTCCTCAAGTCCAACGTTGGCAACCGCAACTCTTGGATTCTTTACGCCGCAAACTTCTTTCATATATATAGAGCCCATCTCAGCAAACTGAACAAGAACCTCTGGTTTAACATCTACATTTGCACCACAGTCAAGAAGAAGTGATGGTTCTCCAGAAGTAGGAAGAAGATGCGCAAGTGGAGTTCTCTTTACTCCCTTTGCCCTTCCAACAACAAACTGGCCACCAGCCAGAATTGCACCTGTACTTCCAGCAGAGATAAATGCATCTGCCTTGCCCTTCTTAAGTAAAGAAAGACCAACAACAAGAGAAGAATCCTTCTTCTCACGAACAGCCTGAACAGGTGGTTCATTAAGACTCACCTCTTCGCTGCAATCTATTACTTCGAGACGATCCTTATCATACTCGCATTCACCCAGAATTAGATCTATCTCTGATTTATGTCCAGTAAGAAATATCTTAACATTCTTATGATTTTTTAGCCCCTGGATAGCGCCCTTCACACATACATAAGCGCCATTATCTCCACCAATGGTATCTATAACGATATTTATCTTATCACTCATGGATAAACTCCTCCTACGATATAGGTACGACAACTAATACATTCTAGACTATATGAAGATTTAATGCAAGACGAAATAATCAAAAAAGCAGACCATATAATAGTCTGCTTTATTGTTTCAATATTAGGCTTTATATTGCAAGTATTAATCTACAGCAATGATCTCCTTCTGACCATATGAACCACAGCTCTTGCATACTCTATGAGGCATCATAAGCTCGCCGCACTTTGGACACTTAACAAGATTTGGAGCAGTCATCTTCCAGTTTGCTCTTCTCTTATCACGTCTTGCCTTTGATATCTTATTCTTAGGACATATTGACATACCGAATACACCTCCTTCAAACGAAACTTGGTTTTCTCTTGGTTTTTAACCACACTCGACAAATTATACTTATTATGCGAGCACTTGTCAATAACAATTTTTAAAATTTATAAAGATATATTACTTTACAAGCTCAAGTGTTTCTCTAGCGATTGTAAGTTCCTCATTTGTAGGGATAACAACAACCTTTACCTTAGAATCTGCTGTCTGAATCTCTACCTCATCACCATGTGTTGAATCATTGAGTGACTTATCATACTTAACACCAAGAAAATCGAAGTAATCAAGGATAGCTCCTCTGATCTTAGCATCATTCTCACCGATACCAGCAGTAAATGCAATAAGATCAACACCGTTCATAGCAGCTGCATATGCACCAACAAGCTTAACAGCACTATATACGAATGCCTGGAATGCTATCTCACATCTCTTATCACCTGCATCTCTACCTGCATCAATATCTCTACAGTCACTTGACTTACCTGAAAGACCAAGAAGACCTGACTTCTTATTAAGGATATTAAGAACCTCATCAGCTGAAAGATTTTCCTTATCTGCAATAAACTGTACAATAGCTGGATCGATAGAACCACTTCTTGTACCCATTACAAGACCCTCAAGTGGTGTAAGACCCATAGATGTATCTACTGACTTACCACCCTTAACAGCTGTGATACTAGCACCACCACCAAGGTGACATACGATAACCTTTGTATCCTCAGCTGGCTTATCAAGATGTGTAAGAGCCTTCTTTGATACATAGCTATGGCTTGTACCATGGAAACCATAACGTCTGATCTTATAATCTTCATAGTATGAATATGGGATTCCATAGAGAAAGGCCTTCTCTGGCATTGTCTGATGGAAAGCAGTATCAAATGTTACGCACTGTGGTGTAGTTGGCATAAGCTTCTGGCATGCACGGATACCAAGAAGATTAGCTGGGTTATGAAGCGGAGCAAGATCTGAGATCTCTTCAATCTGCTTAATTACTTCATCAGTTACAAGAACTGTCTTATCGAAGTACTCACCACCATGAACTACTCTATGTCCAACTGCATCTATCTCATCAAGTGATGAAACAGCTCCATCCTCTGGGCTTACAAGAACATCAATAACAGCCTTCAGAGCTACACCATGATCTGGCATATCGATATCCTTTTCCTTCTTCTCTCCTGTCTTAGAACTGTCATACTTAAGATGACCGCCTGCACCAATTCTCTCGCAAAGTCCCTTTGCAAGAACACCTTCTGTATCAGAATCAATAAGCTGATACTTAAGTGATGTTGAGCCCGCATTAATAACTAGAATCTTCATAGTCTATATCTCCTTTAATATGAATTAACTATTACGAAAAATAATATAGGTGTCAATAAGAATTGACACCTATATATATTACTTCAATATACTTTTATATTCAATAGATTTATTCGCCTTCGCGACCATCAATTGTGATTCTTCCACGACCATGCTCTTTACTGTAGTACATCGCCTTATCAGCTCTATCAAGAACCTCATGAATATCATCGCAGGTCTCTGGATAACAAGCAATACCCATACTGGAATTAACCTGTATCTTATAGTCTTCAAACTCAACCACATTTGCCTTGATAACCTCATGCGCCTCTTTAAGTATTGCATGAGTTTCTTCAACACCTTTGCCACGAAGTATAAGAAGGAATTCTTCACCACCATATCTAACAGCAGTTCCGTTATACTTCTTTGCGAAATCATTATCTACCTTTGCAACAGACTTAATAACCTCATCACCCGCAAGATGTCCATAAGTATCATTAACACGTTTAAAGTGATCGATATCAAGCATAACAACAGTAAATGTATCTCCTGATTCTTTAACCTCTTCAATCATCTCAGGATAGAACTGGTTGAAATAAATACGGTTATAAATCTTTGTAAGACCGTCCTTCTTTGCCATATCCTCAGTCTGGAGGTACAGACGATCGGATATAAGTGCTGATGTGAAGTCCATTATAGAAGACTCGTAAAATGCGAATCCATTTTCGAAAAAATCATACTTGCTTGATGTTATGACCATAACACCATAAATATTTTCATTCTCATACGCAGGGAATACTACTGCGTTACAAAGATTTGTTCCAGTAAGATATGGATATTTAAAATCATAATTGTCACAAAGAACAAGCGGAGTAAACGCCTTCCTCTTCTTTACTGTTTCATAAATACTGAGAATATCCTGTCTGAGGAGAGTTTCTGCAACCGCATTATCAGAAATGATCTCCAGATAAGGTTCCTCATTCATATAGATATCCTTATCAAGATAGAGAGCTGCTGCTCCAGTCTCTTTAATGTTGACTATATTTTCAAGCATGTAGTGAGCATTGTTCTCAACATTGAAGCTTGCTGAGAAATACTTCATAACTTCGATAAGAGAACGGGTTTCTTCGTTAATCTTAGCTAAGTCATCATTTGCCTTTGTAAGATTGATTTTCTGATAATTGATTTCATTATTTACCTTCTCAACTCTCTCCTGGAATTTAAGAAGCTTCTTATTTTCAGAAATCATATCAGCATTCTTGAAATAAAGCTTTGTATATCTTTCATCAAGATGCATTACTGTTCTATATGTCACAAAATAAGAAAAGAATATCAGAGCTATATAAAGAAGGGTTACAATAACAGGAATAAGGAACCATACTCCTTCTATACTTTTACGATACTGAAGTATAAACATGAAGAAACCAGTTACAACACCTAAAATACCACGTTTAAAATTATTGGTATAGGTATTAAATATATCAGTAAATATGGAATCCTGTATTACGATATAGAATACAAAGAGAAAAATTCCCACAAAAAATACAGGAACAAGTTCATGAATAACACACCCAACGCTAAAAAGAATTGGATATGCAAAGAATCTTATTTCAAAAAGTAATTTAGGGATCTTGTTACGATTTTTTCTAAAGATGATCTCGTCAGCGACGAAAACAAATGTGAATACCGCCAAATAATAGACATACTGAGCATAACCCTTGCCAACACCAGATGCCCACATAAGAAGTGTGGCAATGATAAACACACCGTAAGCCAGACGGTTAAATAGTCGAAAGCTATTAAAATAGGATAATCTATACTCTTCTGACATGGCATTTCTCCTATCATCTGTATAGCCTTATAATAACATAAAAATGTCAAAATATAAAGGTTATTTCAATAAGGGATATTTATCTTTAAAACTTTGCATAAGCGATTCAAGTTCTGGAAAAAGTGTATCAACGCCGTCCATATCATTATTGTTTATAACTCTGTCAGCATGATCCATATAGTAGTCATCACCCGGCTGATTATCCATAAAGCTCTCCGCTTTCTCTAAAGTATAACCACGATTTTTCATGATACGTTCTAATCGTACATCTCTTTCAGCTCTCACATACCATATCTCATCACAGATTTCCTCATATCCATCCTGAAGAAGTATTGCAGACTCAATGATAATAACATCATAACTCTCACTTGCAATTATATCCTTAAAGTACTTCTTGACCCCCGGATGAACTATAGAATTGAGCCTAGTCAGAGCCTCCGGATCATTCATAACAACGCGTCTGAGTTTTTCACTATCAATAGCTTTTAAAACTCCATCAGCATTTTCTCTTTCATTTAGAATTCCATCACCGAACTCACGTACTATTTCTTTATATATATCATGAGGCGGCATCATCAGTTCCTTCGCAACCTTATCAGCTTCATAAACAGAAATATTCCATCTTTCATGAAGAAGATTTAATACAAAGGATTTACCAGAACCAATTCCGCCTGTAAGTCCAATTACAACCATATTTTCACCCAAAAACCCGCCAACGAGAACAGTCCCCACTGGCCTTATTTTGCATCATAAAGGGAATCACCTGTGTGAACATCTACATAGAGAGGCACCGCAAGTTTTGCTGCGCCTTCCATATTTTCACGTAATAGTTCTTTTACCTCTTCCACTTCACCAGGAGCAGTCTCTATCAGAAGTTCATCATGAATCTGAAGAATAAGTCTGGACTTAAGGTTTCGAGCCTTCAACTCATGCCATACCTTGATCATAGCCAGCTTTATGATATCTGCAGCAGTACCCTGGATTGGAGAATTCATAGCAACTCTCTCTCCAAACGAACGCTGCATAAAGTTTGAACTAGATAGTTCAGGAATCGGACGAAGTCTTCCGTACATGGTACGAACATAACCAGTCTCCTTTGCTCCACTTACACAGGAATCAAGATAATCCTTAACCCTCACATAAGTTGCAAAATATTTTTCTATATAATCCTTGGCCTCTTTACGGGAGATACCAAGATCCTCACCCAAGCCAAATGAACTTATGCCGTAAATTATACCGAAGTTAACAGCTTTAGCTCTTCTACGAAGTGTAGAGTCCACCTCTTCTATAGGAACACCAAACACCTGAGATGCAGTGATCGCATGTATATCTTTAGAAGAATTAAATGCATCAATAAGTGACGCATCTTCAGATATAGAAGCCATAACTCGTAGCTCAATCTGAGAATAATCCGCATCCACAAAAGTATAACCTTCTGCAGGCACAAACGATCGTCTAATCTCACGACCTTCAGCAGTACGTGTTGGTATATTCTGAAGATTTGGTTCTGTTGAGCTAAGTCTTCCTGTAGCAGTCACCATTTGGTTAAACTTGCTGTGAATACGACCATCAGACTTAATACATTCAAGAAGTCCTTCAACATAGGTCGAACGAAGCTTAGAGATAGATCTATATTCAAGAATCTGTGGAATGATAGGATGCTCATCCACAAGCTTACTAAGAACATCCACACTAGTTGAATAACCACTCTTAGTCTTCTTTCCGCTCTTCAGTCCAAGCTTCTCAAAAAGAATAACTCCCAGCTGTTTTGTAGAATTAATATTAAATTCGTTATCTCCTGCCAGTTCATGAATACTACTTGTAAGCTCTTCAAGCCTCTTGTCCAGCTGCTTTCCATATTCAGTAAGACTATCAGCGTCGAGTCTAACACCATAGCCCTCCATGGAATTAAGAACGAAAATAACAGGATATTCAATATCCTTATAAAGGTCATACTCACCCAGTTCTTTTAGTTTTTCAACTATAGGCTGAACTGAATGGGCTGCAGTATATGCCTCATAAGCTATCATTTTTCGATAGTTTTCCATATCAAGGGAAAATGGGGTCACTTCCTCTTTTCCCATAAGAAGCTTCTCATCTTCCAACTCCACGCCAAGAAAACGGCTGGCAATATAACTGTAATTATATCCATTTACTAAAGGATCAATAAGGTAAGCTCCCAAAGATACATCAAAAAGATTATCTGTCTCTTCAAGGCCAAAATAGTTTATATATTCCTTAATACCAATAAATGATAATTTTATATCCGAAGGAATATCCTTTCTTAGATTCTTGATCTCGTTGCCACGAACAATATATACGTCTTCACCGACAGATACAGCCGCACCATAAAGAGAACCCTCATTTAACGTTGCACCAAAGCCAACGATAGTTCCTGCAGTACCAGCAGCAGATTTTACAGATCCCCCATATACGCGAATCTTCTCAATCAGATCATTATACTCAATATCTACAGGATTAATCTCAATTCTAGATTCAACTTTAATCTCCTCAGGTGAAATAGATTCAAATCTCTTAAGAAGATTTCTGAATCCCATATCAAGAAGAACATTATATACATCAGAACTGTAGATATCTTCTAAACCTACAGCTGATTCACTTACTGGTTTTTCCAGCTCACAGTCAAGCTTTATGGTAGCAAGGTCTCTTGAGAAGATTGCCATATTGCGTTCAGCATCAAGATTTGTACGAGCTTTATCAGGCTTAACATTTTCAATATCAGCAAGTGCTGCTTCAATACTGTGATACTTTTGAATAATATTTGACGCCGTCTTAGGTCCAATACCGGTAACGCCTGGGATATTATCAGAGGCATCGCCCATGAGACCCTTCATCTCTATAAATTCAAGAGGTGATACGCCATATTCTGCAACTACATCCTTTGCATAGTAATTCTCAACTGTAGTCTGACCAGACTTTGTCTTAGGTATACGGACAAGAATCGAATCAGTAGCAAGCTGAAGCAGATCACGGTCTCCCGAAAGAATACTTACTTCCATTCCTTCCTTTTCAGCCTGTCTTGAATAAGTACCGATAATATCATCAGCCTCATAGCCCTCTTTCTCTACATAGAGAATCTTCATAACCTTAAGGATTTCTTTGATAACAGGGAACTGCTCACGAAGCTCGTCATCCATTCCCTTTCTAGTACCCTTATATTCTTTATATATCTCATGTCTGAAGGTTGGAGCATGCATATCAAATGCAACTATTATGTTAGTTGGCTCCTCTTCAGAATAAATCTTATAGAAAATATTGAGGAAACCGAGTATTGCATTAGTATGAAGCCCTTTAGAATCAGTAAGAGTCTTTGGCAAAGCAAAGTAGCCGCGATTCATTATGCTGTTTCCATCAATAAGTAGTAGTTTCGACATTTGCCAGTTCCTCCCCAATTCTTATGGTGTTATCATAATCAGCTTCCATCTTGTTAAATCCACTAATACGATCATAGGTTGTATATGTACTCTCTTCTATTATCTGATCACTTGTAGCTATACGATCAATATCTTCCGAAACAGTCTTCTCATGAAACGTATCATAAAAGAAGTACTGCCCCTGTTCAGAAGCCTTGGTATTCTGTTCATAGCTATAAACCTCAGTAAGGAAACCAGCATAGAAGAAAAGATAAACCAGTATTGCAGCAGACACAATAATAGAAAAGGCTGAAATCTTAAAGCCTTTTCTATGTCTTACGCCACTAAGAAGAGCCTTAAGGTCCGAATCAAGATCCTTTCCAAAATCTGAAGAAAGTACCTCATTATTATCCAGCTGTTTCATGCCCACAAGGAGGGTATAATATATCTCCAGCTCCTCGTGACACTTTTCACAGGTACGCATATGGAGAACAAAATCCTCCTGCTTATCCTTAGGAACCTTCTGTTCGATAAATGGCATTATATACGATTGTGCTTCTAAGTGTGTCATAACACGTAGTTTACCATATCAAACAAAAAAAGTCATCCTGAACAAAGGCGTTCAGGATGACTAAATGTTCATAATTTATTAAATTTATGCATTGAACAGTGAGCTAACTACTGAACCAGCAATACCCTGTGAAGAAGTAGCTGTTGGCTCTGGTCCATTAACAGGATTCATAGTTGGAGCCTGACTTGTTGTAGGAGCCATAAGAACCTTACCTGTTCCACGGTATACATTTACAAGCCCCTCACCTGTAGCTGCAGAACCGATAGCATTACCTGTAAGAGTCTCAACTGTAAACTGAAGAGATGATGACCAAGCAATAGCCATATTTCCATCAATCTTAAGAACATCATCCTGAAGATTGAACTCAAAAAGCTCTTCTCTTGGAACTGGGCTTTCAAGAACTGCATAACCCTGTCCTGAAAGACAAAGATTGAAAAGACCCTCACCACCAAGAAGTGCACTAGATGCATTTGATCTTCTATTAAGCTGCTCCTGGATACCAGCGTCACAGCAAAGGAAAAGACCATCATCAAGAACCATACCTGATCCCCAAGCACCAACATCCTCGATAAGAAGATGCTTATATGTAGGCTCAAGCATTACAAATCCCTGACCAGTATACTCTGGCTTAACTGCAGACTCGCCTGTTACAGCACCCTTAATAGCATTCTTAAGGAAACCACCTGCACTCTTAACACCTGAAGATGCCTGAACATTACCAGCAACCCACTGCATAGCTCCTGCCTGCATCTTACAAGCTGAATTATTAAGCTGAACAAGAAGCTGACGCTTCTTTACATTCATCTGCTGCATGAAGTAATCAGTTGTAGCTGACCATGGTGTTACAGAAAGATCCTTCTGATGCTCATAGATGAAATATTGTCCCCCACTAGCAACAAGTTTCATGTTTTCATTGTTAAATACATTGTTTAATTGAATCATTTGATAACCTCCCCTTTGGATAAAAATAAAATAAATATATTTATAGAGATGACTGAAGCCAGCCATCTCTATAGATTCATAAGTTATTATATATTAGTTATTGATAAGCTTATCTTCATTTGACCAGCTGTAAAGTGAACGAATCTCCTCACCAACAACCTCTGCTGGATGCTCAGCCTTAAGCTTACGAAGAGCCTTGAAATGAGCCTGTCCACCAGCTGATGACATATCAAGAAGGAAGTCCTTAGCAAATGTACCATCCTGGATATCCTGAAGAACCTTCTTCATAGCCTTCTTTGTATCCTCTGTGATGATCTTAGGACCTGTGATGTAATCACCATACTCAGCTGTGTTAGATACTGAATATCTCATACCCTTGAAACCACTCTGGTAGATAAGATCTACGATAAGCTTCATCTCATGGATACACTCAAAGTATGCATTTCTTGGATCATAACCAGCCTCTGTAAGAGTCTCAAATCCAGCCTGCATAAGAGCAACAACACCACCACAGAGAACTGCCTGCTCACCGAAGAGGTCTGTCTCTGTCTCAATTCTGAATGTTGTCTCAAGAAGACCAGCTCTTGCTCCACCGATACCAGCACCATAAGCAAGTGCAAGATCCTGTGCATGACCTGTAGCATCCTGATATACAGCGATAAGACAAGGTGTACCCTTACCAGCCTGATACTCTGAACGAACTGTGTGACCAGGTGCCTTAGGAGCGATCATAGTTACATCAACATCTGCTGGAGGAACGATCTGTCCAAAGTGAATGTTGAAACCATGTGCGAACATAAGCATGTTACCTGGCTCAAGATTTGGCTCGATGTCGTTCTTGTACATAGCAGCCTGCTTCTCATCATTGATAAGAATCATGATAATATCAGCCTTCTTAGCAGCCTCAGCAGTTGTATAAACTTCAAAGCCCTGCTCCTCAGCTCTCTTCCATGACTTACTTCCCTCATATAATCCAATGATTACGTGAGCTCCTGAGTCCTTAAGGTTAAGTGCGTGTGCGTGACCCTGGCTACCGTAACCAACTATTGCGATAGTCTTTCCATCCAGGAGTGATAGATTACAATCCTGCTCATAAAAAATCTTTAAATCTGACATAATTAATGCCTCCCTTTATAAAAAATATAATTAAATGCTTAATGCATAATTATCATTATTAACCTTCAGCCTGTTCCTCAACACGGCCACGAACAAGTCCAGTAACACCTGTTCTTACGATCTCCTGGATTTCAAAGCCATCTAAAAGATCCTTGAAAGCCTCGATCTTATTATCATTTCCTGTAAGCTCTACCATAATAGAGTTCTTAGAAACATCAACAATATTAGCTCTATATACATTAGCTATAGAGATGATCTTCTGTCTGTCATCAGCATCAGCCTTTACCTTAAAGATAACAAGCTCTCTGATAACTGCATCACCATATTTAAGTTCCTCTACAGACTTTACATCCTCAAGCTTATTAAGCTGATTCTTAATCTGAGAAAGAATCTTGTCATCGCCTGTCACAGCGACAGTCATACGGGAAATCTTTGGATCATTTGTTTCGCCCACTGAAAGGCTGTCTATATTGTAGCCTCTACGGCTGAACATACCAGATACGCGGCTGAGCACGCCGGCAGAATTATCAACTATCAAAGAAAATATCTTAGTCTTCATTCTAGTCTATCCTTTCTCTAAAAAATGTGACAACAAAAATATTTTAAATGTTATGTGATACGTTGTCAACAGACATTTAGGGCTAATTTCATCGGAAGAAAAGCCTTAATATACTATAACAGGAACCCCTTGTTCTATTACCATAAAAAGCTCCTGAGCCTTATAATAAGGCATATTTACGCAGCCGTGGGAACCACTCCACATATAGATGCTTCCACCAAAACTTCCTCTCCATGTAGCATCATGGAAACCAATTCCACCGTTAAATGGCATCCAATAGGTTACCTTTGTTTCGTAATCGTCGCCCTTAAGAGTGGCAGGTGTCTGCTTATATGCGACACTATATATACCACTAGGAGTACCACGTCTTAGGTTTACACATCCCGTAACAACATCACAGTCCAATACCTGAACACCGTCTTTGTAATAATACATATGCTGATTAGTCAGGTCCACCTCTGCATAGGTATCACCAATGTCGTCACCATATTCATCGTATGTGTACGCAACCGAGGAAAATGATGGGGTACGTTCTACATTGGTATGGTGAATTATGTCATTGAACAGATTATCTGTCTCAGTTTCTACATCAATCTGCCAGCCATAAGAACCATTTGAAATATTAATTTTTGATCTGTTATGAGTCTTAAAGGTTCTGATTGTTCCATATGTATCATGCAGTCTTGAAAAACTTTCAAGCATAGCCTGAACTTTATTCTTGCTGACGACTGTCGAATAATCTTCACCAATCTTAATTGTAGAAATAAGCTGCTGTGGAGTAAGACGAATATCATAGTCTCCATACTTATATGTAATCTTCAGTTCAGCAATGGTGTTACAAAAGTCAACACAGCTTACAATTTTAGGATCATCCAGCAGATACTCAGGCTGAGCATATAATCCCAACTCATCAAGATCTACAGATGACTGACGATTTCTTATAGCATCACCGATTGCCTCTTTTACAGCCTCGATATCATCAATTCTGTTACCCTGGTCACCTTCCTGGGCATAAGCCATACCATCATCATCAATCTCAATAGATGGATTTTCAGGATCAACCATATTTTCTGGATCAAGTTCTGGATAGTTACTAATAATCCTATCAAGAGCTTCCTCATTAAACTTAAGGGAATCAGTAAGTGTATAATCATTATCCCAGAAGCATTTTACCCATAAAAATGGATTCTGAGATTTTTTAATCTCATTAAGCTCGGTAAGATAATCTACAGATAGTCCTACGCTCTTACCGTTAATAGTTTTTGTACCATCTCTAAAGCGAACCTCTAGATTATAATTAGATGGAGAATTATATAGCTGATTATCTACATATACAGGACTCTTAAATCCATAATCAACTCCATTAATTGTTGTCCCCGGATAATATGTATCAATAGATGTGAGCACCATAGCAAAGTAGCCCAAGACCAAAACGCCAACAACGCCTATGATAACTTTAATAAATACTTTTTTCGACCACATTTCTTTCTAAACACCTTTTGGTTTTTTAAGATTAACCTGAACTATCTCAGGAATATTGTTAATTCTAAGTTTTATCGAATGCTGTCCCAAACCATTTGTTACTATTTCTTTTTTCGAATTCTCTTCATAAATTCCATAGTCATATCGTGGAAGTAACAGAAGTCTCGGCGAAACCACACCTCCTAAAAAAGGAAGTCTTACCATACCACCATGGAAATGACCTGATAGAGATAGATCTGCTCCCCAGCTTGTATAGCCCTCTATAAAATCAGGAGCATGTCCAAGAAGAATACTGAATTCTTTTTTTGATTCCTCACCAAGTAATTCTTCTATCTCATCTTTTGTGAGCTTTGGAAATCCAAAACCACGTTTATAATATTCTCTTGGAGTATTAAAACCATACACCCTTATATTCCCTCCAAGAGACACCGAATCATTAAGCAGATACTTTATATCTGAACTAAGTGACTCTTGATACTTATTCCAAACAGCAGGAGCAATATCAATAAGTTTAGCCTCATGATTGCCATATGCATAATAAACAGGATACTTTTCAACCAGTTTATTTAGCAGCGCACCAGAACTTTCGACAAGCCCTTCATGTTCGAAACCATTTATCATGTCTCCACCTACAAGTATCACATCTGGTGAAACCTTATCTACAGCAGAAACAATCTTTTCATTAATAATCTTGGCCTCATGATAATCAGAAAGAAAAACCACAGTTTTATCTTCCGATATTTTATCATCCTCGATATCGTAGGTTGTGATCTTCACGCATCTAAGTTCACGAAAACTCTCCACAAAAGCAAGGATAATAAGTATTATTAAAATGGCTATTATAATAATACAAATCTTTAACATTAAGTTGGTACCTCTATGCCAGCTTCAGCTTCAGCCTGTTTTCTAAAGTCTTCAATCTTTTCAGGTGAAATATCAGGCAGTTCATCCATTGACGAAATACCGAAGCATCTAAGAAAATCATCTGTTGTTCCAAATAGTATAGGATGACCTGGAGCATCAAGTCGTCCAACTTCACAGATGAGATTATATTCAACCAGCTTATTTACTGCATGGTTACTGGACACTCCTCTAATCTTTTCTATCTCAGCTCTTGTAACCGGCTGCTTATAAGCAACAATAGATAGAGTTTCAAGAATGACATCTGTAAGACTATGCTTCTTTGGCATATTTACGATCTTTGCAAGAACATCATAGTATTCATTCTTTGTACAGAGCTGATACTTTCCATCCAGCTCAATAAGATGAATTCCTCTTTCTTCTATCTCATATCCTGCCTTTAATTCTTCAATTGCAGCATTAAATTCTTTTTTACCAAGAGGTTCTTCTTCTGTACCAAGAGCAGCCATAAGTTTTGTTCCTTCTACAGCACTTCCTGTTGCAAAAAGAATAGCCTCAATAGCAGATTTTATATTTACCTGTGACTGTGTATCACTCATTGTTTCCTCCAAATGAGTCAGCCCCCCCTATCAGGAAACCAAGTTCAGCGACTCATTATTTTTATTCTAGAGAATCGATCAAGATATCTCCAAACATTTCTTCCTGTCTGATAAGAAGAACTCCTGACTTCATAAGCTCAAGTATGGCAAGGAACGAAACGATTATGTTGATCTTTCCTCGTTTAGAACCAAGCAGAGTCTTAAAGTTGATACTTCTAAGACCTCTTACCTCATTACGGATCTCAACCATCTTATCCTCGAGTCTGATTTCTTCTCTTGTGATAGTACCGAATTTGCTTCGTACGGGGTCAACTCGGTCTATCTCTCTTCGAAGCAGAGTCTTGAAGATTTCATTTAACTTCTGCATCGTAAGATCACCAATAAGTTCAGCAGGATCCACTTCTTCTTTTACCAGCTTTACTTCTTTAGGAATAGTCGGTTCTTTATAATATGCATTTGCAGCATCTATAGACATATCCTTAAGCTCGCTAGAAGCATACTTGTACATCTTGTACTCCAGCAGGCTCTTAACCAGCTCAGCTCTAGGATCTTCCTCTTCTTCCTCTTCAGTTTCCTCTTTAGGAAGAAGCATCTTGGACTTTATGGATATCAGAGTTGCGGCCATAACGAGAAACTCACTCATTACATCCATATTCTCTTCTTCCATCTTATCCAGATAATCCAGATACTGTTCAGTAATCTCAACAATAGGTATATCGAATATATTAAATTTGTTCTTTTCAATCAGATGCAGAAGAAGGTCAAGAGGGCCTTCAAAAACATCTAACTTAAGATCAAGCTTTTCCATCAAACAATTGCTTCAACACTTAGTAACAAAATGCTACTAATTATTCCAAGTAAGTGAAGAAGCCTCCTTCTTTTTGTCTCTTGTAATGAGGTCACGAAGAGCATCCTTTGCAGAAAGTCCATCAAAGAGAACCTTATTTACATGTTCTACGATAGGCATCTCAACATCATACTTGTTAGAAAGCGCCAGAGCAGCCTTTGCACTGTAAACGCCTTCAACTACCATCTTTACCTCATCCATAGCTTCCTGGTAAGTCTTACCCTGTCCCATAAGGAAGCCAGCTCTTCTATTACGACTGTGCTGTGATGCACAAGTAACTATCAGATCACCTGTACCTGACAGACCAGAAAATGTCTCAGGCTTTCCACCCATTGCAACACCAAGATTTGACATTTCATGAATACCTCTAGTAATAAGGGCAGCCTTTGTATTATCTCCACAACCAAGTCCATCAGCGATACCAGCTGCAAGAGCAATAACATTCTTAATAGCTCCGCCAAGCTCGATACCTATCACATCAGGGCTTGTATATACTCTGAAGAAATCAGACATAAATGTATCCTGAACTGTTCTGGCAAGAGCTCTATCATCTGCTCCCACAACAACTGTGGTAGGAAGACATTTTCCTACTTCCTCTGCGTGGCTTGGTCCAGAAAGAACAGCAATCTGTGCCTGTGGAATTTCTTCCTTGATAACCTCTGAAAGTCTCTTAAGAGATGATTCCTCGATACCCTTTGCAACGTTTACGATGATCTCATTTTCTGTGATATATGGACTGGCAGTCTTTGCTGTACTTCTAACAAATGGTGAAGGAACAGCCATAACAACCATATCCTTCTCCTTAAGAGCAGTCTCAATATCTGTTGTATAATCAACTGTGCCTGGAAGCATAACACCCGGAAGTTTTGTTTTATGCTGAGAATACTCCTTCAGCATAGATATCTCCTCAGGATCTATAGACCAGACAGTCATTTCATGTCCATTTAAAGCAAGCAGCTTTGTTAGTGCAATACCCCAACTTCCTGCACCAAGCATACAAATCTTCATAGTATTACCTCCTCTTTAGAAATAATCTAAATCAAATACCTTAGATACCTTCTTGTTTCTTAAATCTAAACTTATTCTCTTCATGATTCTTAAGTCTTATGATATTAGCCTTATGTTTAAAGATTGCAAGAGCAGCAAGAAGCGCAACCATAATAGCACCTTCAATAAACACTCCTCTGCTGTAAGGATCACTCAGATTGAAACAAGTAAGTCCTAAAACAGTCTGAACAATAAAGCCTGTAGCGATACAGATCATAAGAACTATAGATCCAACCGACATATACTTTGTTATAGCAATAGTTCCAATAAAAATAGCCAGAAGCACAACAATAAAGATAGGATGGAAAAGGCTGGCAGCAAAACCACCGATTGTAGCAATACCCTTACCTCCCTTAAACTTCAGATAAAATGGGAATATGTGGCCAAGAACCGCACCAAATCCCATATATATCATATAGATGTAATATGTATCTGGATATGTATCCCTCAGCATGAATCTAAGAACCATGCAAGGAACAAAAGACTTGCAGAAATCACCTATAAAAACTACAAGACCAGCCTTGAAGCCAAGAACTCTAAGAGCATTTGTGGTACCAGAATTACCACTACCATGTTCTTTAAGATTTGTTCCAGCTAACTTACCATAGATTACACCTGTCTGAAGAAGTCCGAAGCCGTAGCCGAGTACGAGACATATTATCCTATATAAAACAACCACTTCTTACTTCTCCTTCCTTTCGCGAAGTATAATCTTTATAGGTGTTCCTGTGAAGAGAAAAGCCTCTCTGAGCTTATTCTCGATATATCTAATATAAGAAAAATGGGCCAACTCCTTGCTGTTAACGAAGAGCACAAATGTTGGCGGCTTAACTGAAACCTGAGTAATATAGAACAGTTTCAGTCTCTTACCCTTATCATTAGGTGGTTCGTTCTCAGCAACAGCATCCGTTAAGATTTCATTTAGCACACCAGTCTGAATTCTCATGCAGCTGTACTGTTCAACCATATCAATAGTATCAAAGAGCTTAGGCAGTCTCTGACCTGTAAGGGCGGAGACAAATAGCATCTCAGCGTAAGGCATATAGGCAAGCTTGTTGCGAATATCCTTCTTCATCTTATTCATTGTGTTGGTATCTTTCTCAATAAGATCCCATTTGTTTACAACGATGATCATACCCTTGCCGCGCTCATGAGCGATACCAGCAATCTTTGCATCCTGATCAGTAACGCCTTCCTCTGCATCAATAAGAAGAACTGCAATATCGCAACGTTCAACTGCAGCAACCGTTCTTATAATACTAAAGCGCTCTATCTCATCTTTGATCTTACTCTTTCGACGTAGACCAGCAGTATCGATAAAGATGTACTCACGACCGTTACGCTTGATCTTTGTATCGATAGCATCTCTTGTTGTACCAGCAATATCTGAAACGATAAGTCTGTCAGTACCAAGAAGCTTATTGATCATTGATGACTTACCTGTATTAGGCTTTCCTATAACTGCGATTCTAGGAATATCCTCAGGTTCCTCATCAAGAGTTTCTTCAGGGAACTCTGCTACAACCTTTTCAAGCATGTCGCCGATACCAAGTCTGTTGGCAGCAGAAATAGGCATAGGATCACCTATACCCAGATTATAGAACTCATATACATAGCTCTCGAACTTTTCAAAGCTGTCAGCCTTATTTACAGCAAGAACAACAGGTTTCTTAGATCTTCTAAGCATATCTGCAACCTGCATATCAGAAGCTGTCACACCATCTCTGACATCTGTAAGAAAGATTATTACATCGGCAGTCTCTATAGCAATCTCAGCCTGTTCTCTCATAGAACGCATGATGATATCATCAGACTTAGGTTCTATACCGCCTGTATCAACTATTGTAAAATTATGATTAAGCCACTCGACGTCAGCATAAATCCTGTCTCTTGTTACTCCAGGTGTATCCTTAACTATCGCCAATCTCTCACCTGCCAGCATATTAAAGAGTGTAGATTTACCAACATTAGGACGTCCTACTATGGCAACGATTTTCTTAGCCATTTCATTTTCCTAACTATAAAAATTTACCTACTTCCACAATTTAGGTATTTTACCATAAACTCGCTCTTTTTGAAAGTACTTATATACATGTCAACATTTACTAAAAGCACCCTAAAATGCATTCTTAATATGTGTGATTTTCTCTCCAAGTACGCCAACTGCATCAAACCTGATACTTGTTTTCTCTATGTCATACCCTTTATCTCGTAGATAATAGAGGGCCGCATTTCTTATTCTTTTTATCTTACTGGCAGTAATCGACTCCAGCGGATCTCCCGCACGACCGGAAGAACGATACTTAACCTCAACAAAGACGAGGTCCCTCGCATCCTGAGCAACCACATCAATCTCAGAATACCTGGTTCTGTAATTCATCTCCAGAATTACATATCCCTCGTCTCTTAGATAGTCAGCAACTATTCTTTCCCATTTAGTTCCTAAACTTCTTTTGTTCTCCATAACCCTCTATACGAAATTCTTAATGAAGGACCTACGATGTATTTCACAAGGTCCAATACTTTTAATAGCCTCAATATGCTTAGCAGAACCATACCCCTTATTGCTGGCAAAGCCATATTCTGGATAAGTCTTATCATACTCATCCATCATCCTATCTCTTGTTACTTTAGCCACAATACTAGCCGCTGCAATTGATACTGATTTAGCATCCCCCTTAACAATACCAACCTGCTTGATATCAATACCAGGAATTTTAAATGCATCAACAAGAATAAGATTAGGAGAAGGATCAAGTCCAAACACACTATCCTTCATAGAACTCATATCTGCATCTGATATTCCGCACTCATCAATATACTCAGCACTTCTCATTCCGACAGCATAAGCCACCGCATGCTCCAGGATAACATCATATAGTTCCTCACGTCTCTTCTCAGGCACCTGCTTAGAATCATTAAGATACGGAATGACCAAGTCCTTAGGAAGAATAACAGCCGCTGTCACAATAGGACCAGCAAGAGGACCTCGTCCAACTTCATCAACGCCACAAATAAACTCAGCCTCATCCGCATACTTTCTTTCAAAGAACATCATATCTTCAACTCTTGCTATTTCTTTTTCAAGTGCTGTTTTCTGCTTTTCTGCCTGAGCAACAGCAGTTTTCACACCTGTTCTATCATCAGACGAGTACTGAGCTATATACTCTGCGTATTTCTGAATCTTATTGTTATACTCCATAAGTCCCAAAGAACCTATAGCTTTCAGCTTATCTTTAATTACACCAATCTTCTCTGCATCACTCATACTGTCACCTCACGTCATAACAAATTATAGAATAAAAGCATCCACAATACTGGATGCTTTTATATTAGTCAAAATATTAATTTACTTATCTATCTTTCCGAACTTACTAAATGGTGTAAGTCTGAATACCGCTTTACCGATAATATCCTTCTTATTGATATCACCTACGTCAGCCCATCTACTGTCTCGGCTGTCATTACGGTTATCACCAAGAACAAAGTATTCATCTGGTCCAAGAGTATGAGGTTCACTGGCAGTACCGCTATCTACCATGATCTCACGTCCGTAACTCTCGCTAAGAACCTGACCATCGATTATGATACTTCCATCAGGACCAATCTGTACTGTCTCACCAGGAAGACCAATAACTCTCTTGATGTAGTAAACATCCTGTCCCTGATAAGGGAATACGATAACATCAAATCTCTTTGGATCAGAGAAATGATATGTCAGCTTGTCAATCCATAAGTTGTCACCATCCTGAAGTGTAGTCTCCATAGAATGGCCATGAACTGTTGTTCTCTGACCTACAAATGTGATAATGCAGTAGCATATCATTATGATGACACCAATATAGATAATAAGACTAAGCAATTCCTTTACTATATTGACTTCTTCCTTGTTTTTCTTTTTCTTTACTTTCTTGTAATCAGGATTATAATCCTCTTCATCGTAAAGATCTTCATCAGTTGTATCTGTATTTACATCTGTATCATCAGTTGATACATCTTTTGTCTTATCTGAATCTATATCAGAACCAGTTTCAGCAGTTTCTGAATCAGAAGAACTCTCTTCTTTCTTCGGACCTTTCTTAGCCAACTTTTCAGCCTTCTTTCTGTCCTTTTCTTCCTGCTTCTTCTGTCTCTTTAATTCTTTCTCGTCTTCATAACTCATTTCCTCTGCCCACTTGGCAAAGTCAGAACGCTTATCTTCAGAATCGAATGGCATAACGTCATCTCCTCATATTATTCAATGTTAGTTGGCTTCTCAAGAGATATTCTGCCCAGCTTGCCCGATCTGAAGTCATCAAGTATGAGCCTGCACGCCTTATCCGTGTCAATCTCGCCGCCTTTTTTTATGCATTTCTTATTTTCTGCAATTTTATATAGGAGTTCTTCTGAATCCCCCAACTCTTCTATAATATACCTATCCTTAAGTATATTGCAATAATTATCTTTTAGAAAATCCAGAAACTTTAGAGTAACCTCATGAAGCTGTAGGATATTGTCATTTATAGAACCAATAAACGCTATTCTCAGACCAATCTCCTGACTTTCGAACTTAGGCCAAAGGATTCCAGGAGTATCAAGAAGATTCACATCTTTAGAGATTCTGATCCACTGATTTCCCCTTGTAACGCCAGGTTTATTGCCTGTCTTAGCTGTAGCTTTTCCCACATAAGAATTGATAAATGTAGACTTACCAACATTAGGAATACCGCAGACCATAGCCTTAAGAGGTCTAGGCACAACAATACCGCGTCTTCTATCACGCTCTATCTTATCCTTACAAACCGTCTTAACAGGACCAGTAACCTTTAGAGTCTCTTTTCTAACTCGGCTGTCCATCTTAAGAACCATAAAGCCAAGCTTCTCGTAATAGTCCACCCAAAGCTTAGTAACTGCAGGATCCGCCATATCCACTTTATTCATAATTATTATTCGTTTTTTTCCAGAAGCGAGCGCATCAATATCAGGATTCTTACTGCTAAATGGAATTCTCGCATCTACAAGTTCGATGATAACATCGCAGAGCTTTATATCCTCCTGCATCTTACGTCTCGCACCCGTCATATGACCGGGATACCAGTTAATATCCATATATCTACCTAATGATAGATATCCCCTCGAGTTTCTTCAGGGAATATCCTGTATATAACCTTTCCTTTTATCTCGGACTTCTGCACATTTCCATAATTTATAAATCTGGAATCTTCACTATTGGATGTATTGTCTCCAAGAATGAAATATTCCTCATCCCCCAGTTCTATAGGTTCATCTAGTAAACCCGGGGAATTAATATATGAAAATGAATAATCATCATTTGTATGCTTACCATTTATAACCAGACGTCCAGCCACTACAGAGATTGTATCTCCAGGGAGTCCAACCACCCTCTTGATATCATAGTAGTCATCACTACCAATCCTCTTAATAGCAACCACATCATAACGTCTTATCTTACCAAACTTATATGACAGCTTATTAAGAATAAGCTCATCACCATCAGATATGGTAGATTCCATAGAAGGACCTGTCATATATACAGTCTGAACGCAGAACGTGACTAAACCATAGCCAAGAACCACAGCTGCAAACATGATAAAAAGCGTATTAAGTATTAATCTTCCAGTATGCTTCTTATTCACCTTCTCAACATCGGACTTTTTACCGAGAGAAAACGAAGCAGAACCCTTTCTTTTTTTCATAGATTATTCTTCCTCATTTAAAACAATGACCGGAGCAATAAGCTCCGGTCATAGAATTAGAAGTTTATTTAACGATTTCCTTAACCTTAGCTCTCTTACCAACTCTATCGCGTAAGTAATAAAGCTTAGCACGTCTAGCCTTACCTCTTCTAACTACGTCAACTTTCTCAACGAGTGGAGAGTTAACTGGCCATGTCTTCTCAACTCCTACACCGTTAGAATTCTTTCTAACTGTGAATGTCTGTCTTGCTCCGTGACCCTGCATCTTGATTACAGTTCCTTCAAAGACCTGAATTCTTGACTTCTCACCTTCCTTGATCATAGCTGAAACCTTAACAGTATCACCTACATTGAATGTGAATGGTGTCTCACGAAGCTGAGCATCCTCGATGCCCTTGATAATGCTTTCGTAACTCATGGGTATTTCCTCCAAATAAAGATAAATATTTTTAAACGTTCTTTCTATCTAAATGAGTATATCCAAAAATAATATCTAAATGACATACTCGATACAGCGGACCGTCTAAATCGAACTCAACTAATATATCATATCAAAAAAAATAAAGCAAGCACTTTTTAAAAGCGCTTGCTTTATATAGATTCTTAATTACTCAGCATCCTCAGCTGGTGCATCTTCTGCAACTGCTGCAGCAAGAGCATCATCTACAGGAATTGTCTCAGCGATATCTTCGCTCTCAGGGATTACAACTTCATCCTCTTTCTCCTCAGCCTTTTCTTCAGCCTTTGGCTTTTCTGGAAGAAGTGCCTTCATTGAAAGACTGATCTTCTTGTCTTCAACTTTGATGTCAACAACCTTAGCCTCAATCTCCTGACCGCTCTTAAGAACGTCTGATGGCTTCTCAATACGATCCTGTGAAATCTGTGATACATGAAGAAGTGCATCGATACCTGGCTCAAGAACAACAAATGCTCCAAAGTCTGTCATACGAGCAACCTTACCAGTTACTACTGTACCCTTAGCATACTTCTCTTCAGCCTTAAGCCATGGATTCTCATCCTCGAACTTGCATGAAAGAGCAATCTTATCACCATTGATTTCCTTAACGAAGCATCTTACATGATCACCAACATTGAAGATTTTCTTTGGCTTGTCAACTCTGCCCCATGACATCTCTGAGATGTGAAGCAGACCATCTGCAAGGCCAAGATCAACGAATGCACCGAAGTCTGTGATATTCTTAATATCACCCTCAACCACCTGACCAACTTCAAGGCTTGAAAGAAGCTTCTCTGTATCAGCAGCCTTCTTCTCAACAAGGAGCTGCTTTCTGTTACCGATGAATCTCTTCTTGTGCATATCGCACTCTGTAAGTATGAACTCAAGCTCCTGACCTTCATACTTGTTAATATCTCTCTCGAATCTATCTGAAACAAGGCTGATAGGAATGAATACTCTGCATTCCTTTACAAGAACGATAAGTCCGCCCTTTCTTATCTCAATAACCTTTCCAGTAAGAACTGTCTTGTTCTCAAATGCTTCCTGAAGCTCTTTGTAAGCCTCATCAGCCATAATGCTCTTGCATGAAAGGATAACATTTCCTTCTGCATCCTTTGGTGAAAGAACCATAACAGTAACAGGATCATTCTCCTTAAATACTGTTGTAAGATCTACAGGCATGTTAGAATACTCATCTGCCTTGAGGATACCGTCAGCTTTGCAATGGATATCTACTGCCATCTCATCTGGCTTTACCCATATTACTGAACCCTCAACAACCTGTCCTTTTCTAGGGTTAAATGAATTGCTCTCATCTAACCAATCTTCCATTGAATTCATCTCTGACATACTGTCTTGAACCTCCTTAATTATGTAATTCGGGGTAGATGCCCCTGCTGTAATACCTACCCTACTAGCGGATTCAAAAACAGTTAAATCCAAATCAACGAGTGTCTGTATATAGTAAGTATTGTTACACGCTTGTTTGCTTATTTCGTATAGCTTCTGAGTGTTGGAACTACTCTTTCCGCCGATGACTATCATCGCATCAACTGTGGATGCTAGCTTCTCAGCTTCCCTCTGCCTTTCCTCAGTCGCATTACATATAGTTTTGCAAACATTAACATTATAATATCTATCTTTTAAAGTTTCAACTAATTCTTGAAATTTTTTTAGGCTGTATGTAGTCTGAGCTACAACTGTAATATTCGCATCGCCAAAATCTGGTAAAGCCTCAATATCCTCAGTACTATTAATGACATAAGGTGTTGAAACAGACCATCCTATGGTACCATCAACCTCCGCATGTCCAGGGTTTCCAATAATAAGGATCGTATCTCCAGCCACGGAGCGTTCAGAAACAATCTTGTGAATATTTTGAACAAAAGGACAGGTTGTATCTATAGCTTCAAGTCCAGCCTTTTCAATCCTGTCATAATCCGCCTTTGGTACGCCATGAGATCTGATGATAACAGCTGAGCCCTCAGGAATCTCTTCAAGCTTATCCAGGCTCTCCAACATATATACGCCAGAGTCTTCTAGCTTCTTTATCACCTCTTCGTTATGGATTATTGGTCCATAGGTATAAAGTCTTCGACCTGTACCTTTAAACTCATCAGCCTTGGCAAATGCTGTATCTACTGCTCGCTTAACACCGAAGCAGAATCCAGCCTTCTCTGCAAGTATAACTTCCATATTACTCCATATATGATTATTTATTTTTCGTAAGTTCTATGATCTTATCTACAACCTCAGCGATAGTCATATCTGAGCTATCAATAAGAACAGCATCCTCAGCTTGCTTAAGTGGTGCAATATCACGATTCATATCCTGATAATCTCTTGTTTCAATACCCTTCTTGATTTCCTCAAGATCCGGATTTTCACCCTTCAGCTTCAGCTCATCAAAACGACGTTTAGCTCTAACATCAACAGATGCAGTAAGATAAATCTTTAATTCAGCATTTGGAAGGATGTTTGTACCGATATCACGACCATCCATTATAACATCATTCTTTGCTGCTATACCTCTCTGAAGGTCAAGAAGCTTTTCTCTGACAGGAGCAAGCGCTGATGATGTTGAAGCCATATTTCCTACCTTCTCGCTTCTTATCTCTTCAGATACATCCACAAGATCAAGGAAAACATGCTGAACATTATTCTCATATACAATATTAATATTGATATTTCCAAGAGCTCTCTTCAGCTCATCCTCATTGTAAATATCAACCTTATTATCCAGAAGATATAAAGCTATAGCTCGATACATAGCTCCTGTATCAACATAGACAAAGCCAAGTTCCTTAGCCGCAAGTCTTGCTATAGTACTTTTTCCTGCACCAGCAGGTCCATCAATCGCTATATTCATAAACCCCTCCGTAAATCTTATAATTTCTCAACCTCTAGATTCTAACACAAAATGTACCATTTTTGTAGTAGAAATAATCTATATATACTCATAATAACTCCATATACACAAAGAGAATCGCCACATAGATACTGTGACGATTCTACTTTTCTCATGCCTTATACTATATTCTTAATCCCTTCACATATTTTTCTAGCCACAAACGGATTATTCATTGTATATAGATGTATTCCATCTATATCACTTACCAGGAGGTCTATTATCTGACTGAGTGCATAAGACATGCCTGCATCAAAGAGCGCATCCTTGTTATCCTCATACCTGTCTATGATCCTCTGGAATCTTTCCGGAAATGCAGCATTACATAGTTTAACCATACGTTTTATCTGTGCCGCATTTATAACTGGCATAATACCTGGAATCACAGGAACATTGATATCTGCAATTCTGCAGCTCTCGACAAAGTCATAAAATGTATCATTCGAAAAGAATAACTGAGAAAGAAGTAATTCCGCTCCCGCATCAACCTTTGATTTAAGACACTTTAGTTCACTAACCTTATCTTCCGACTCCGGATGACATTCTGGGTAGCAAGCTCCCAACAGACAAAAGTCATACTTTTCCTTTAGATACGTGATAAGATCTGTTGAATGTTTAAATGCATCCTTCTCCACTGCCTTCGGTGTCCTATCACCACGAAGCGCCAGGATATTCTCTATCCCTTCATCCTGCAGAACTCTGGCAAAGTTATCTATCTCATCCTTGTCATAATGAAGACAGGTAAGATGGACAACAGGTTCTACTTTATATTCATTCTTTATCTTCTTAGCAAGTTCTATAGTTCTGTTAGAGTTAGCGCTGCCACCCGCTCCAAAGGTAACACTGATAAAATCAGGCTTTAGTTCACAAAGAACTGACAAGGTCTCATCAATGTTCTTAAGTTCATCATCCTTCTTAGGTGGGAATATCTCAAAGGACAGACTCTGTTTCTTCTTTTCGTAAATCTCTGAAATCTTCATAATACTTCTTATACAACCTTAATTTACTTTTGCTCTAAGTTCCTTTGCCGCAGCAACAAGATTTATAAGACTGGCCTTAGTCTCTGTCTCTCCTCTTGTCTTGAGACCACAGTCAGGATTAACCCAAAGCTTCTTATCTTCTACACTATTTCTCATCTTATCCAGAGCTGTTACGATTTCTTCAACAGATGGTACTCTTGGACTATGGATATCATATACACCAGGACCAACCTCAGTCTTGAAGTTATTCTCCTTAAGAGAATCAAGAATCTGAAGGTCTGAACGTGATGCTTCAAATGTTATTACATCAGCATCCATTGCATCGATAGCAGGAATGATATCTGTAAACTCGCTATAGCACATATGTGTATGAATCTGAGTCTCAGGCTTAACTCCACTAGCTACAAGACGGAAAGCTGGTATTGCCCAGTCAAGGTATTCTGAATACCAGTCAGACTTTCTGAGTGGAAGCTTCTCTCTAAGAGCTGCTTCGTCAATCTGAATGATATCGATACCATTTGCCTCCAGATCAAGTACCTCATCACGAATTGCAAGAGCTATCTGTAGTGTACTCTTCTTAAGAGATATATCTTCTCTAGGGAATGACCAGTTAAGAATAGTAACAGGACCTGTAAGCATTCCCTTTACCGGCTTATCAGTACATGACTTAGCAAACTTTGACCACTTAACAGTGATTGACTCCTTACGAGATACATCACCCCAGATGATTGGTGGCTTAACACATCTAGTACCATAAGACTGCACCCACGCCTTCTCTGTAAATACATATCCAGCAAGATGCTCTCCAAAGTACTCAACCATGTCATTACGCTCAAACTCACCATGTACGATTACATCGAGACCAATCTCCTCCTGAAGAGCTATACACTCAGCAATCTTCTTCTCATTGAACTCTTCATACTGTTCTTTAGTAATGAGTCCTTTTCTAAACTCCTGTCTGTTCTTTCTTACATCCGATGTCTGAGGGAAAGAACCGATAGTTGTAGTTGGGAATAAAGGAAGACCAAGTCTCTCCTTCTGAATCTTCTCTCTCTCCTCAAATACAGGAAGTCTTGTATAATCAGAATCCTTGATTTCGCTAACACGCTTCTGAACCGCTGCATCAACACTGTTAATTCTATCAACGAAAAGAGCCTTATTAGCTTTAAGAACCTCTGAAGCAGCATCCTGAGAATCAAAGAGTGTAGCAATATCCTTAATCTCGCCAAGCTTCTCAGTTGCAAAAGCAAAATGCTTCTTATAATCCTCTGTAAGCTTTGTCTCACTAGTAAGTGTATATGGAACATGAAGCAATGAACATGATGTGTTCAGTACGATATTATCCTTGTCCACTATCTCTTCAAGTTCTTTAAGAACACCAAGTGTCTTCTCATAGTTGTTCTTCCAGATGTTCTTACCATTTACGAGACCCGCAAAAAGTAGCGTATCCTTAGGGAAGCCCTCTGTCTTAACCAGTTCATATGTCTTTCTTCCTTCAACAAAATCGAGACCAACCGCATCAAAGCCAAGACCTACCACATCCTTATATGCATCTCTTATATCACCAAAGTATGTCTGAAGCAGAACCTTAACGCTGCCCTTATTAGCAAGAAGTGTCTTATAGATAGAAGTAAATAAAGCAATATCCTCTGCTGAAAGATCACGTACAAGATAAGGCTCATCGAACTCTACCCACTTTACACCGATATCATTTAACTTGTTTAAATAATCAGTATATGCAACTGTAAACTGATCAACGAAGTCAGCAAGCGTCTTTTCACCTGTAAACTTAGCAAGCTTAAGGAATGTGAAAGGACCAACGATAGCAACCTTTGTTTCTACACCGGCGTCATCAGCCTCGATAAACTCATTAAACACCTTAGAACCTACAAGCTTAACCTCTGTATCCTCCTCAACCTCAGGAACGATATAGTGATAATTAGTATTAAACCACTTCTTCATTGCAAGAGCCTTTACATTTCCCTTATCACCCTGGTAACCTCTCGCCATTGCAAAGAATGTCTCAAGCTCAGATACACCAAGAGCCTTATATCTTGCTGGAATCACATTAAAGAGTGCCGCTGTATCAAGCACATTGTCATAGAAAGAGAAATCATTTGAAGAGACAAATGTTATCTCTGCCTCTTTCTGAAGTCGAAGATTCTCTGAGCGAATCTCCTTTGCTACAGACTGAAGTTCAGCCTCTGTAATCTCGCCTCTAAAGAACTTCTCAGAAGCAAACTTAAGTTCTCTATCTTTTCCGATTCTTGGAAAACCTATAACTGCTGTTTTCATTTTTTATCCTCCACGTATTTTTGATTTGTTCCGAGTATAAACCGACTTTTTAAATAGGTAAAATATATAAAATAATTGTTTATCCATAGATTTTTTCTATATTTTATGATATATTGATATCAGAATCTATTCTTTATAGAAACAGTCTATGAATTGTTATAAATAAAAGCTATAGGTGAGTCATCATTTACAAGGAGGACATTATGACACTCAAACAACTCCAATACATTGTAACCGTATCGGAAATCGGTAATATTACAGAGGCAGCAAAAAAGCTTTATATTGCTCAGCCTTCTCTCACATCATCAATCAGAGAATTAGAAAAAGAATTTGGAATAACAATATTTAAACGCAAAAAAACAGGAATCGAGGTAACGAAAGAAGGCGACGAATTCCTCGGATATGCTAGACAGGTCCTGGAGCAGACTAATCTTATAAATGAAAGATACAACGGAGCCGCAAAAGGAAAGAAGCACTTCTGTGTTTCATCCCAGCACTACTCCTTCGTAGTAGAGGCCTTCGTCAAACTTCTTAGAGAATATGGTGGAGACAAATATGAATTTCACATGAGAGAAACAGAAACATACGACATAATAAGCGACGTTGCCACACTTCGAAGCGAAGTTGGAATCCTTTATATAAATAAATTCAACGAAACGGTTATCACTAAAACCCTTAAAGATAACAACCTTACATTCACCCCACTGTTTAAAGCAAAGCCACATGTGTTTGTAGGAAAAGACTCACCACTGGCATCAAAGAAAAATATATCACTTAAAGATTTAAAACCTTACCCTCGTCTTTCATATGAACAGGGAAGCCATAACTCTTTCTTCTTTTCAGAGGAGATCCTCAGTACTCTGGACTGCGACAAAGAACTTATCGTAAGAGACCGAGCAACCCTTTTCAATCTACTTATCGGTATGGACGGATATACAATCTGCAGCGGTGTGATCAACGAAGCATTAAATGGACCGAACATCGTAGCAAGACCTCTAAAGATTGATGACTACATGGAGATAGGTTACATCCTGCCATCCTCAGTCATAAAATCTAAACTCACTACAGCATATATTGATATATTAAAATGTCTTACAGCTTAACAAAAACGAGACAGACGGTTTAACCATCTGTCTCGATAATTATTTTACTAAGATAAATCCATAGGGATTATTTATTCTTCTTTAATACAGCCTTACGTACAAATACACATACGATTCCAGCAAGCGATGCAAGCATAACAACTATCGCGATCACAAGTGGTGCTGAATCACCAGTTCCAGGAGACTTTGTATTTTGAGCTTTTTTAGCCTCCTTCTGTGGAGCCTGTGTTGCAGCTTCTGTAGGCTGTTCAACCTTTGTTTCCTTAGGAGCCTCAGTGGTAGCCTGAGTAGTTGCCTGGGTTGTTGCTTCTGTAGTGGCCTGAGTAGTCGCCTGGGTTGTTGCTTCTGTAGCCTGTTCAACCTTAGTAAACTTAGCATAAAGAGTTACATCTGCATCTGCAGTATCAGGTATTGATGTAACCTTGTTAGTAAGCTCAGCCTCACCATACTAGCCATCAAACTTGTAACCATCCTTAGTTGCATCAGCAAAGCTCTTAACTCCTGCACCGTACTCATATTCAGCAGGATTACTGTCGCTATTCTTTCCTCCGTCAAGATTATAAGTAATCTTAAACTTCTTAGGAACAGCGTTAAATGAAGCAGTATATGTAGCATCTGCTGTTACATCTGTTATCGCCGGAGACCAATCTTTGAATGTATAATCAAACCCATTATCACTAGCTTTCGTTGGAGTATCAGCAGGTTTAATTATATCATTTGCTTTGGTTCCATAATTATAACTAATACTCTCAACTGTTTTACCATTATTATCTACAACAGATATAGTGTTGCCAGCTTCATCTACAAACTTAACTGTATAACTATTGATTATTTTATCATACTGCGCAGTATAAACGATTGGAGAATTCTGTTTTGTATCTGGAACATCAGAAAACTGTGGTGACCAGTTACCATTAAACTTGTATGTATAATCACTCTCAATTATATCAGGAACATTAGCCGCTAATGGAGCTGATTGTTCCACATCAGATGCTGGTATGTATTGACCACCATTTCCTGAAAACTTAAAACTCTTAGATTTAAGAACGTTATTATTCTTATCTACATAATTTACAATATTATAATATTTATTATAATAGTCATTACCATCTAAATAAAACGAAGAAATACCAGAATATGGATCAGGATCAACATGCCAATCATCAAACTGATTAGATACAGTAATTTTATACAGATTATCAGTCGAATCCAATGTTGCATTTACTGAAGTGGATCCATTTACAGTATTATAAGTAATTTCAAAACCAGAATCATAATATAATACAGTTCCTTTAGGAATTGTACTATACGCCCCTAAATCTGTAACTTTAATCATATTAGAATCAGCAGCATTCGCAGGAGAAAACCTTTGAAAAGCAAAAACAAACATTAAAAACAAAACAGGAAGAAGAATTAAAAATGTAATTCTTCTGTTTCGATAAGTATGATTATTTGTGTTTTCATTTCTTACCATCTTTTACCCCATCCTTTGAATTATTTAACAATCTATCACTCAACCCTGGTAATGCAATCTCATCCATAATAAGCACAAAACCAAGTATAGAAATCATCTGTGCTCGATATGTAAAAAAATGATGTAAAAAAGAATGATTATGCATCACAACGTATCTTAAATACGGCAAGATACATATAAAAATATACAACGATAGCAGCCCTTTGTCAAAACCTGTTCCACGATATACAAAAACTATATAAAGAAGGACTGCTAGTATAATAAAACCTACTATCAAACCTGCCCATCCAAACTCTAGCGGAAACAGACAGCTTATATTACTCTTTAATGATATTCTAATATATTCTGGTAGCGAGGGCTGAATATCTCCCATGTACGCTCCACCTACACGAGTACTTATCTGACTAGTAATCCCAGGAATAACATTTTTCTGCAAAACTATTGCAGCCAGAGCCCATTTCAGCCCCCACATAAACGAATATCCCATTCCCCAGAGTATTATACGAGAAAATACCACTTTATATTTGGGAGTTTTATCAAGCCAGATAAGAATTAGTAACGGAACAAACAAAGTGATAAGTTCAGTAGTCAAGAAATCAAAATAACTTGTTATCATACCGAACACTAAGAACAATACGGTAATTCTTTCACTACTCCATCTATCATATACTGTTAGGAGCAATACGAGAAACAAAAGCATTACCAAAAAGCACCAAGTAAACTCTAAAGATAACGGAACAAACCATGCTGACACAATGATAAGGCTAAAGATAAGACCAAATATCGGAACATAAGCTTTCTTATTATACATAAGCACAACTGCTATACTTAGTAGCAAAAGAAGAATAACCGCATTAAATATATATATACCTTTGATATCCAAAAACAAAAGAAGTGGTTTTACTATAATAGCCGAGCCATGCCAGTATCTAAGATACTCTTTATTTGGCTCTAGCGACTGAGTAACCGCAGCATAAAGAGCTTCATTCTCCATACCATGATCATCGCTAAAATATGCTGTTTCCATCATAGATTTTAAAGGATGGTCCGAATCAAGCTGCCAAATAATACCAAGAAGAATCGAATCTGCATATCGATCCTGCTTACTGCTATCTTTTCCCTTAATTATATAATCATAAGCTATATTTTGATCATATAAATATTCTGCAGATTTAAGCATATTCTTTCTTATAGAGCTTCTTGGGATAAGCGTTACAAGGAATAATAGACCAAAGCATACAAATGCCGTAACAACGAATACAAGAACATATTTAAGAATCGAAGAAAGAACACTATGTTTCTTATCCATTGATATCTCCAGAAAAAATATTTATAGTTTCATCTCAGAAGTTAATTCGAAAGAATATATAACAAATGACGCAGGCCGTCACGAACGGTTCTAAGTTTTGACTTACGTGGGTATGGGCAGCGTCTTAGGTGTACAGGAAGCTGACCGAGTCTTAGTCCAACCTTAGAAGCTTGAGCTATCATTTCAGTTGCAAACTCCATGCCTCCAGTTTTAAACTCCAGCTTATCTGCAGCCTCTTTCGTGAGCCCTCTTAGGCCCGAATGATAATCTTTTATATGATTGTGGAACTTAATTCTACCAAGCAAAGAAAGCACGCTGGCACCTATCTTATGAGAAAAATACATAGCACCAAGAGAGATACCGCCAGCAAATCTATTGCCTATTACAACATCGTATCGCCCCTGTTTTAGCAAACGGTATAATCGAACCACGTCATATGCATCATATGTTAGATCACAGTCGCAGATAACTATATAATCAGCCTCAGCCCTACGTATACCTGTGCGTATAGCGTAGCCATATCCTACTCGTTTAGCAAGAACAGTCTTTGCCCCAGCGTTTCTAGCTAGTTCGCGCGAATCATCAGTTGATGCATTATCAACCACGATAATCTCACCAACAATCTTATACGCATTAAAAGCATCCTTTAGTTTTTTTACACAGATGCCAACTGTATTCTTTTCATTCCTACATGGTAAAACCACCGTAAGATCATACTTTGAACTCATTCTTTAACCTTTCTTAGTAGGATTTCACATCATAATCTAATTATTCTTATGAGCCACATTCGTAAGCAAGTTTAAGAGCGCCCATAATCCCCTGCTTTCCACCAAGACCAGCAGGCACTATATAGTTATCGATATCTTCAAGTTCTTTAGTACTGATGTAATCATTTAGATTACTTAGTACCTTTTTGCGAATAAGTGGAAACAGCTGCTCCTGTTCCATAACTCCACCACCAAGAATTATCTTCTTAGGGCAGATAATAAGGATGATATTTGTAAGTGCCTGAGCTATATAAAAGCTTTCAAGTTCCCACACTTTTTCATTATCATACAGTTCCTCAGCAGGTTTACCCCATCTTGCTTCTATGGAAGGCCCACTAGCCAGTCCTTCAAAGCAGTTCTTATGAAATGGACATACACCTTCAAAATCATCTGACTCATGTCTTGTCAGAAGCATATGACCAAGCTCAGGATGCTGCATACCATGAAGTATCTCACCATTTGTAAGTATGCCGCCACCTATACCTGTTCCAATAGTGATATAGAGAGCATCACTTAATCCTTTAGCTGCTCCCCATGTTACCTCGCCCAGAAGAGAACCCGCCACATCAGTATCTATATTCACTGGAACTTCTAGTTCATCTTTTAGGACGCTATATATTTCAAGATCCGTCCATGCAAGTTTAGGTGTCTTTAATATATTTCCATATGTTGGTGATGATTTATCCAAATCAAGTGGACCAAAACAAGCTATTCCAAGCGCCTCTATATCTTTATCCCTGAAATACTTAATAATCTCAGGTATGGTATCATTCGGAACCGTTGTTGGAATAGTCATTTCATCAATTATATTGCCGTTTTCATCGCCGACAGCACATATCATCTTTGTGCCGCCTGCTTCTAATGCTCCGTATAACATATCATTAATCCTTTATCCAAAATATTCACATCATTCTGCAGCCAGGTAAGCTGTAGACCATGCTATCTGAAGATTAAAGCCTCCAGTAAGCGCATCACAGTCTATAACCTCTCCAGCCACACGAAGATTCTTTACCTTCTTAAGCTCCATATTCTGAGGATTTATCTCTTTCACAGAGATACCACCGCCAGTAATTATGGCCTCATCAAAACCTCTTAGTTTCTTCACAGTTAGAGTAAAATGTTTAAGCACATGTAAGAGCCTTTCTCTTTCCTCAGCTGTTATACTGTTAACCTTCTTCTCAGGTTTTATTCCACTTCTATCTATTATCACTGGAATCATAAGTCTAGGAAGAAGCTTTCCAAGGCTGTTCTGAAAATCCCGGTTATGATACTCCTCGAAATCACGGAGAAGTCTTTTATCCAAATCTTCTTCTGAAAGTCCAGGTTTTAAGTCAATCTCCAAGGTTATACCACCGAAACCAAAATCCCCACTCATTTTTGCCTCTTCTTTTGCAGCAAAGGAACTGATATAAGAAGATGCAGAAAGACAAAGCGGACCACTAACGCCAAAATGAGTAAAGAGCATCTCACCAAGCTCCTCATATAGAACCTTATCTTTCTTTAGATTATAGACTGTTTTAGAAGCAACAACCCTAAGAGAAACATTTTTAAGAGAAAGCCCCATCATGTCCTTAACGAACTTTTCTTTGGTCTCAATAGGAACAAGAGATGTTCTGGCAGGTTCTACTGCTATAAAGGAACTAGAATCAGTAAGCGAAGCATTTATCTTATACATAAAATCATAGCCATCACCAGTTGAACCTGTAGCTTCATAGCTACAACCACCAGTTGTAACAACAATGACATCAGCAGACAGATTAAACTTACTTGAATTCTTACTCTTTAGGTCACGAACAACAACTCCTGTTGCCTTTCTTAGATATTTTTCTTTAGAGTTTTCTTCAGCTTGATATTCTTCAGTAACAATATCTACTACTTCAGCGTTATATATGACCTCTATCTTTCTTTTAGCTAGCTGTTCTCTTAACGCTTTTATAATATCCGATGAATGATCTGATTCAGGAAAAACTCTGTTACCACGTTCAGTTTTAAGTTTCACTCCCCAGCTTTCGAAATCACTCATTACTGCCGACTGATTGTAAGAATATATAGCACTATAAAGAAACTTCGGATTAGTGACAACATTCTTTAAGAACGTTTCCTCATCCGAATCATTTGTAACATTACAGCGTCCTTTGCCCGTTATATAGAGCTTCTTTCCAGGACGATCATTCTTTTCTATAAGTGTAACGCTATAATGATCTGAGGCTTTGATGGCAGTCATCATACCTGCAGCTCCAGCGCCAATAATTATCATTTTTTTCATTATTATTTCCTATGTGAATCGCTTACTTTCAACGTATATAAATATACCAAAATCAGAGTATATCTACAATGAAAAATCACATATGTGTTTTATTGCTAAACAATGGATTTTTTAGTAAAATAAAGAAGTAGACAAAAGGGGTATTTGTTTATTTTCGGGGTTACAAATGAATCATCTACTTAATCATTCTAGAGCAAAGATCTTTTGCTATGGCATCGATATATGCTTTCTATGTATCCATATCTTTATGGTTTGTCTTTTTGCGGCCAATAACGTTACCCCAATGATAAAATTCAACATATTTAGTATCATCTTTTATTTATTCACACTATTCATGATATATAAAGGTTTTCTCAGATACTTTGTAGTTGGTACTTATCTAGAGGTATTACTCCATATGACTCTGGCGGTAATCTATACAGGTTGGGATCATGGTTTCCAGATAACACTTATTGGTATGAATATTCTCACATTCTTTGCAGAATATGTTGGAAGATCTATAAGTAGAAAATATGTTCCAGCAATGCCTTTATGCATACTAGGCATGCTTGCATATGTTCACTCATTTATATTATCTAATAAGTTTGGAGCTATCTATCCTCTTCCTGATAAAACATCTGCCGCACTGGAAATCACTTGGGGAGTAATAGTCTTTGTAATCGGAATAGTTTGTTTACAGGGATTCACATTGTTATCGTTCCATTCGGCCAGACTACTTTCAAACGCGGCTATCAAAGATAAGCTCACAAATCTTCCAAACAGATACTATGTAGCAAAAAACGAAAAAGATTATCTTAAAGAAAACAGATGGATAGCCATCGCCGATATAGATAACTTCAAGAAGATAAATGACACATATGGTCATAACTTTGGAGATTACGTATTACAGACTCTGGCCGATCTGATGCGGACCAATATTGATGAAACCGAAGTCTGTAGATGGGGAGGCGAAGAATTCCTGATCATAGGGAAAGGCAATGATATCAACAAAGCCTTCGATGTACTAGAAAAGTTCAGGAAAGAAGTCGAAGAATATTCCTTTGAGAATGATGAAGCTAAAACAAAACTAACAATCACCATGGGACTTTCTCAATATAGCAAAGGTCTAAGTCTTAACGAGTGGGTTAATATTGCAGACAAGAAACTATATGCCGGAAAATATAGCGGCAAAAACAAGATAGTTTTATAGCAAAAAAATGGTGCAGCGGGGACGGACCCCACTGCACCTTTTCTTTTATGCAGGGTATGTTTTATTCTTTGTGTCAGCCTTTGACAGATCTACACCTGTCTGCTGAGCCTCTCTATACTTGAAGAACTCAGTTGCAACCTGTGGGAACAGAGCATATGAAAGAACATCCTCTTCCTGCTGGCTGTACTGCTTAATCTCTTCGCGAAGCTTATCAAGTTCTGGCTCAAGGTCATCTGCAGGTCTATGTGTGATAGGCTTTGTATCACCAATAGCTTTCTTCTGAACTTCTGGATTAAATGGCTTGATTGTCTGACCATACTTTCCAGCAAGAAGATCCTTAGATTCCTTAGTGATCATCTTATATCTTTCACCCATCAGTACATTAAGTACAGCCTGTGTACCAACGATCTGTGATGAAGGAGTAACAAGAGGTGGCTCACCAAAGTCCTTACGAACACGAGGAACTTCTTCAAGAACTTCCTGAAGCTTATCATCTTGCTTAGCTTCCTTAAGCTGTGATACAAGGTTTGAAAGCATACCACCTGGTACCTGATAAAGAAGAGTCTTAATGTTAACACCAAGAATCTTTGTGCTCATAAGACCAGACTCAAGGCACTCTTCTCTATATGGTCTAAAGTACTCAGCTATCTCAGCAAGGAGATTCTGATCAAGACCTGTATCTCTATCTGTACCCTTGAATGTCTCAACCATAACTTCTGTAGCAGGCTGTGATGTACCAAGAGCAAATGGTGACATAGCTGTATCGATTACATCAACACCAGCTTCAGCAGCCTTAAGATAAGTCATAGAAGCTACACCTGATGTGTAATGTGTATGAAGCTGAATTGGAAGACTTGAACCTTCCTTAAGAGCCTTAACAAGTCTCTCTGCCTCGTAAGGTACAAGAAGACCTGACATATCTTTGATACAGATTGAGTTAGCACCCATCTCCTCGATACGTCTAGCTGTATCCTTCCAGTAATCAAGTGTATAAGCATCTCCAAGTGTATATGAAAGTGCGATCTGAGCATGACCGCCTTCCTTGTTTGTAGCCTTAACTGCAGTCTCAAGATTACGAAGATCATTAAGGCAGTCAAAGATACGAATAATATCAATACCATTAGCAATAGACTTCTGAACGAAGTACTCTACTACGTCATCAGCATATGGTCTATAACCAAGTATGTTCTGACCTCTGAAAAGCATCTGAAGCTTCGTATTCTTGAAGCCATCCTTAAGCTTACGAAGTCTATCCCATGGATCTTCTTTAAGGAATCTAAGGCAGGCATCAAATGTAGCACCACCCCAGCACTCTACTGAGTGATAACCAACCTGATCCATCTTATCTATGATTGGAAGCATTTCTTCTGTTGGCATACGAGTTGCAATCAGAGACTGATGTGCGTCACGGAGGACTGTCTCAGTAATGCCAAGCTTCTTTATTTCTGACATTGTTTTATTTCCTTTCTATATCATATTCACATGCTCGATTTTGAAAATGTTTTTCTCAACTCAGCTCTCGCACAGTGCGGGTACCCCTAGCGGCCGTCAGCTTGATTTCTTCGAAAACAAGCTTGGACTCGCTAAGCTCTCACTTCGTACAAAGTACTCGTGAATCGCTAAGCGCCGAGACCCGCAATGGTTTCGAAAAACATTATTCAAAACTCTCGCATCCATACATTCTAATTAGTGGACGTTAAAAATCGCCATGAAGGTACCAGCAGCAACGGCTGTACCGATAACTCCGGCAACGTTAGGTCCCATAGCATTCATGAGCAGGAAGTTTGTTGGATCATACTCAGCAGCAACCTTCTGCGAAACTCTGGCAGCCATAGGTACAGCGGAAACTCCGGCTGAACCGATAAGAGGATTAACCTTACCCTTCGTAATCCAGCACATTAGTTTACCGAACAGAACACCCATCGTCGTTCCAAGAATAAATGCAATAAGTCCAAGAGCAACGATCTTAAGTGTAGAAACCTGAAGGAATGCTTCAGCACTTGTTGTAGCACCAACTGATGTACCAAGCATGATAACAACGATATACATCATTGCATTTGATGCTGTCTCAGTAAGCTGCTTAACAACTCCAGACTCTCTGAAAAGATTTCCAAGCATCAGCATACCAATAAGTGGTGCTGTTGTAGGAAGGATCATAACAACCACGAGAGTAACTACGATAGGAAAGATAACCTTCTCAAGCTTAGTTACCTTACGAAGCTGAGGCATACGGATAAGTCTCTCCTTCTTGGTTGTGAAAAGCTTCATAAATGGTGGCTGAATTACAGGTACAAGTGACATATATGAATATGCTGCAACTGCGATAGGTCCAAGAAGTGTATCACCCATTCCAAGCTTACCAGCAAGGAAGATAGATGTAGGACCATCGGCACCACCGATGATTGATATAGCTGCTGCTTCTTTTCCTGTAAAGCCAAATGCTATTGCAAGGAAATAAGCACCATAAATACCGAACTGCGCCGCAGCTCCTAGTATAAAGCTCGGCGGGTAAGCAATTAGCGGTCCAAAGTCCGTCATTGCGCCAACACCCATGAAAATGAGTGATGGAAGAATACTCCACTCATCCAGTTTATAGAAGTAATGGAGAAGTCCACCCTCTTCTATAATACCAGGGAACATATTTACCAGAAACATACCAAATGAGATTGGTACCAGCAGGAGTGGCTCGAACCCTTTAGCGATTGCAAGATACATAAAGAAAAATGCAACGATTATCATTACGTAGTTCTTCCAATCAAGAGTAGCAAATCCTGTCTGACTGGCAAGATTTAATATTATCTCTTTCATTGTATTTGTTTTCCTCTCTTAAAGTATAAAGATACTAATTAATCAAGTGTTGCAAGTGTATCGCCTGACTCAACTGAAGCGCCAACAGTTACATCTACAGATGCTACTGTACCATCTTCAGGAGCAACGATCTCATTTTCCATCTTCATAGCTTCAAGAACAAGAAGAACATCACCCTTCTTTACAGCCTTACCTACTTCAGTCTTAACTGCAAGGATCTTTCCAGGCATTGGTGCAGAAACTACTACTGAACCCTGTGAGCCTGAAGCTGCAGGCTTAGCAGCTGGTGCTGCAGGAGCAGGAGCTGCGGCTGGTGCTGGTGCTGCAGCAGGAGCGCTTGCAGGTGCTGAACCTGCGCCAACTTCTTCAACAGCAACATCATATGTTGTTCCATTTACTGTTATCTTATAATTCTTCATTTTAAATTTCCTCCATTATCTCTTTGCTCTTCTAATTGATCTTACAACCAGCTTATCATTACTTGCTGTATAAGCAGGTCCACGAACTGCACCACCTGTAGCACCACTTGTTGCAGCATAAAGTGCTGCAGTGATAACAGCAACAAGCTCACTATCATTCATAAGATCTTCTGAATCATCCGCAGCCGCAGCCTTCTCAGCTGTCTTAGCACCGCTAGATGCAATAATTCTATCTTCTGTCTTCTTCTTTGCATCTTCATGAGCCTGCTTCTTCTTAGCATTTTCCTTACGGATATCAGCATCGAAGAGCATTGGAAGATACTTCAGAAGGCTAATAACAAATGATATGAATATGAGTACGATAAATACGACACCCATACCGATACCAGTATTTACACCAGCCTTCTTCATAAGTTCAGTCTTAGTATAAACAGGACTTACCTCACATTCCTCGGCCACATATGGATACTCGCCATAATACTTAGCAAGTGCGCTTTCAAGGAAGCCTTCCATAGATGTCAGATTGAGGTCTGTATCTGTTCCATACATCTGTGTGATGTATGTAGCAACATCCATGTTATACTGCTCAGCCTGAGTACATAAATCATTGTAAAGTCTTTCTTTATCATATTCATAAGCAGCATTCTTGCTATATGATATCTTTACTTCAACATCTCTATGCTCATACTTACAATACTGTGAGAAAACAACCTTACCATCTGCACCATTTCTTACCTTGTATGAACCAGGACCATCATTGAAACGTACAAAATCACCAACATGGTCAGTTGTTTCAGCAGCCATAAATCCTTTAACAGCTGTCTGAGCAAGATTATTACCCATTTCCAGATAATACTCCTGATCAACCTCAGATGTCTGATGATACTGATTGATTATGGCCTGTGTATAACTCTGCATAGCCATTCCATCTACTTCAAAGTTAAGACCGTCTGGGATAGCAGGTTCTTCTTTTCCACATCCAGTAAGAGAAAGAACAAGTGCAAACAGCATCGTAAGCAGGAGCAACTTCTTAATCTTCTTCATTAATTACTCCTCCTTAGAAAGCGATGTGCTTCTTATATGGTCTATCTTCACTCTTTGTAGCAAGCATATCAAATGCTGCAATAACTCTCTTTCTTGTTGCATCTGGCTCGATGATATCATCAACATAACCGCGTCTAGCAGCAGCCTTTGCTCCAGTCTGAGAATCAACAATCTTCTTCTCTGTCTCCTTGATAGCAGCAACCTTATCATCGCTTGAAGCGATCTCATCTGCTGCAAGGATTTCTGCAAGGTACTTAGAATCCATAGTACCGATCTTAGCATTTGGCCAAGCAAATACTACATCAGCTCCAAGTGAACGTGAGTTCATCATAAGGTAACCGCTTCCGAAACCGTTACCGATAACTACATTTACCTTTGGAACTGTAGCTACAGCGAAAGCTGAGATAAGCTTAGCGCCTGCCTTTGAGATATAAAGTTCATCATTAAGTGTATTGTTGAAACCATCAACATTTGTAAGAGTAAGTACAGGTATGTTAAATGCATCTGCAAAGCTTACAAGTCCAGCAGCCTTACGGATACCCATAGCTGTCATCTTCTTCTCCTGATTTGCAACTACTGCAACAGAGAATCCACCAAGCTTGATAAAGCCAGTAACGAAATCCTTACCTGACTCCTTCTTAAGCTCATAGAAGATGTTGTCATCTGCTATACTCTCTATAACTTTTCTTGCATCATCTGCGTATCCGTCAATACCAGGGATAGTTCTGTTAAGATCGTCCTCAGTATCTCCGTCTACGAAATCGTCGTTATTTGAAGGGAGGAATGTAATAAGATTCCTGATCTCATTAAGAGCTGCAGCATCATCTGCGCAAACCTTATCGACCATATTACTATGAGTGCTAACGAACTCAGCTGAAGAAGTATCAAGCTTCTCCTCATAGTTACCCTCAACTGCATTAGGGCTGTTAACAAAAAGCTTTGCCGAATCAACCATAATAGTAAAATCAGAAAGAGAAGTCAGAACTGCTGCTCCGCCTCCTGCGTTACCAAATATAGCTGTGATCTGTGGGATAACACCAGACGCCATAGTGAACTTCTTATAAAGTGCACCAAAGCTGTGAAGTGAATCTGTAGCCTCCTGGAGTCTCAGACCTGCACAATCGATCAGTCCGATTACCGGAGCACCTACCTTCATTGCCATGCCGTAGATATGTGAAATCTTCTTAGCATGCATCTCTCCAATAGCTCCACCAAGAACAGTTGCATCCTGGCTGTAAACAAATACGAGTCTTCCATCAATCTGTCCATAGCCTGTGATAACTCCATCCTTAGGAGTATCGAGAGACCCTTCGTTAAAATCGGTAGCTCTAGCATTAACCTCTGCGCCGATTTCAACAAAACTTGCGTCATCAAGTAAGCTAGCAATTCTCTCACTTGCTGACAGTTTAAGCTTGTCGCTCATTACATTTTCCTCCATAAAAATATATTTAGTGATAATCCTAAAGTTTTGCCCTTAGGACCAATTTTCGCCTCATATATTATATGGTTTAATCCATATTATTTCAAGTAAATTTATAAATAAAATGAGTCAATTCTCTTAACCGAGAATCGACTCATTTGATACCATTTTACTTATATGCGCCGTCAGCGCCTACCCAGTAACCATCTATATATTTATTAGTCGCCATATATCCAGTTGATTCAAAATAATAACATGATCCATTAATCCATAACCACTGTGACACTGGATACCAGCCTGATGTATCTTCAAACCACCAACCTGTCGCATCTGACTTCCACTGACCATAGTAACCATCAACTAGAGCGCCATCAGAACCAAGCCAATAGCCATCACGATACTCACTATAGTCCATATAACCACTACCAAGGAAGTAGTACCATTTACCGTCTATCTTTACCCACTGTGATACTGGGTACCAGCCATTGGTATCTTCAACCCACCAGCCAGTGCTATTGCATTTCCATTCAAGTACTCCTGAATAATCACAGACACCTGCCGCATTATACCATCTTCCATCTACCCATTCATTACAATAGGAGGATGTTGTACTTGTTGTATCTTCATTTGCTTTAGTTGTTGTGTCTTCTGATGCATTATTAGTTGTTTCATCATTTGACTTCTTCGCCACAGCCTCCTCAGCTGCTTTCTTTGCTGCTGCCTCTTCTTCAGCCGCCTTCTTTGCCGCTTCTTCTTCAGCCGCCTTCTTTGCCGCTTCTTCCTCAGCCGCCTTCTTTGCCGCTTCTTCCTCAGCTGCCTTCTGCTCAGAAACTTTATTTCCTATGACTATATTATCAGGGCATATGCCGTCCGCATCCAGAATCGCCTTCTGTGTATCATCAAGCACCGGATAATACGGAATCACATCGTCTATTTTACCACCTGCAGGACTCTTTATATACATTGGATCAACAATGTTAATAGTTGGCGCAAATATATTATAATAATCCACTGTATTTTTTACTGTTGTCTCAACATATCCACCAGATATATTTATACTTCCACCGGCATTTATAGAAACATGTTCTACGTTACTGTATACACTTCCACCTGTAATATCTAAATTTTTGCTGGCTCCTATACCGAAATATTTAGAATTTATACGAGTTTCTCCACCAGAAATAGCAATACCCGATCCACTCATCATGCCATTGTAACTTGAATTAATAGTTACATTTCCAGCAATAGATAACTGATCAATACAAAAGAATGCAGCTGAACAAAACTCATCATCATAAAGATTTTCAACATACATATTAGCGCCAGACTTTATAGTAGCGCTACCCACTGTATAAAAATCACCATTCGTAATTACAACATTCGAACCGTTCTCCTGTATATAATTCGAAATCATACAGAATTCTCCATCAATGGTAAGCTTTTTATTTCCCTTAACTGTAAAATTATATTTACTACTTTCTTTACTTATAGATTTATAATCTACACCTTTAAGAGTAAGATCAGAATCCATATCTAAATCGATATTATAAGTACCGCAATAAATATATAAACAATCTTCTTTAGCCTCATAATGATAATACTGTGATTCTTTAGTTTTAATCTCACTAGCTTTTATAGTGTAAGTTTCACCAGCAGCATAACTGTTTGTAGACGTGCCAAAAGACCATCCAATAACTATAAATATTGCCAGAACTATCGATATAACATTTTTTAAGGAACTCTTTTTAAGCTTCATAATTTTTCCTCTTTTTTTATTTATATGTTTTTATAACATCCTTATTCTTAACCAAATAATCGATAAGAGATACTACAGTAAGGATAAGAGATGCATAAATCAGAATCTGCTCGAATACACGGATAGGAGTAGCCGCATTTGTAAATATAGTTGCCAGATCCGGAATCATTACACAGAGCATCACCATGGTAACAGCAGTCTTAACTTTGCCCCACCATCCTGCTGCAATTACGATACCATTATCTGCTGCAACAAGTCTGAATCCACTGATTATAAATTCCCTGGCAATAATTACGATTACTATCCAGGCAGGAATTCTCTCAAGTTCTATAAGCGCAATAAGCGCAGAGCTTACAAGAAGCTTATCCGCAAGAGGATCCATAAACTTACCAAAATCAGTAACCAGATTATACTTTCTTGCAATCTTGCCATCTACCATATCCGATAGAGATGCTATAACAAACACAGCAAGCGCCAGCCATTTATTTGCTGGAATTGCCGAAACATATAAAAACACAAGAAATACAGGAATCAGTATTACTCTAAATATTGTTATCTTATTTGGTAAATTCATAATTATTTCTCCTTATTCCATATAACCATTAGCATTGAACCAGTACTTTGTTCCGTTAATCCAGAGGTACTGATTTGATGGATACCATCCATTATCCTCAAACCACCAGCCTGTTGAATCTACATGCCAGGTTCCATTCTGATAGCCCTCAACCCAGGCTCCATCAGCACCAAGCCAGTAGCCATCACGGTATTCTGAATAATCCATGTAACCTGAATCAAGGAAATAGTACCACTTGCCATCTATCTTTACCCACTGACTCTGTGGATACCAGCCTGCTGTATCTTCGAACCACCAACCGGTTGAATTGCATTTCCAGCTACCTTGAGCTGTATATGAAGTATCACCATTACTTCCATACCACTGTCCGTTAACCCATTCGTTATTATATGTAACTGTGTTGTTTGCTGCTTCTTCGGACGCTTTATTGGTTGCTGTGCCTTCTGCTGCTTTATTTGCCGAAGCTTCTTCAGTTGCCTTCTTTGCAGCTGCTTCTTCAGCCGCCTTCTTTGCAGCTTCCTCCTCAGCCGCCTTCTTTGCAGCTTCTTCCTCGGCCGCCTTCTTTGCAGCTTCCTCCTCAGCCGCCTTCTTTGCAGCCTCTTCCTCAGCTGACTTCTGCTCAATCACCTTGTTTCCAATAATAATATGTGCTGGGGTATTTCCTTCTTCATCTACAATATAATTTTCATTATAGTCATAATAGCTCGAATAATACGTTCCAATTTTACCATTAGACGGAACCTTAATATACATAGGATCAGCTAAGCTCACATTATACGAAAAAAGGGCACTAGATTGCTTATCAAGTCCAGAAGCTGTCGATTCAACATATCCTCCAGAAATACTAATGTGACCAGTAGAATGAATACCGGTTTTAACCACATTACTATAAACATTTCCACCTGTTATGTCGATATCCCAAATCGCAACTATTCCCATTAAATGTGCGTTAACACGCATCTCACCCCCGGTGATACTAATATTACTTCCAGCAAACACTCCATATTTTGAAGAATCAACTGTTATATATCCCTCATTATTTAAATCACGATGACAATATAACGCATTGTTATTAGTATCAGAGTCATGGTATTCTATTTTAAGTTTAGCCTCTGAATTAACGGTAACCGATCCATTTGATTTAAAATATCCATTATTAATAACAACATTTGTACCACTTTCCTGAACATATGAAGTATTCATTGTAAAAGATCCATTTACAGTAAGTTTCTTATTTCCCTTAATAGTAAGATTATAAGCATCCATGAATTCGCCCGTAGAAGTATAATTAATCCTACTTAATTCTATATCTGTATCAATTACAAAATCTATATTATGTTCAAGCTCCATAATATTTAAAGAATTATTCGACTTATCATATGTATAATAATCTGCTTTTTCTGTTTTAACCTTACTTGCATATATAGTGTAGGTTTCACCTGCAGCATAACTGTTTGTAGATATACTAAAAGACCATCCAATAACTATAAAAAATGCCAGAACTATCGATGTAACATTTTTTAAGTAACTCTTTTTAAGCTTCATAATTTTTCCCCTTTATTTATATATTTTTATAACATCCTTATAATTCATAATTATTTCTACTTATTCCATATAACCATTAGCATTGAACCAGTACTTTGTTCCGTTAATCCATAGATACTGATTTGATGGATACCAACCATTATCCTCAAACCACCAGCCTGTTGAATCTACATGCCATGTTCCATTCTCATAGCCCTCAACCCAGGCACCATCTGCACCAAGCCAATAACCATCACGGTATTCCGAATAATCCATATAACCTGAATCAAGGAAATAATACCACTTACCGTCTATCTTTACCCACTGATTCTGTGGATACCAGCCTGCTGTATCTTCAAACCACCAACCGGTTGAATTACATTTCCAGCTACCTTGAGCTGTGTATGAAGTATCACCATTACTTCCATACCACTGTCCATTAACCCACTCATTATTATATGTAACTGTGTTGTTTGCTGCTTCTTCAGCCGCCTTCTTTGTTGCTGAGCCTTCGGCTGCTTTATTTGCCGAAGCTTCTTCAGCTGCCTTCTTTGCAGCTGCTTCTTCAGCCGCCTTCTTTGTTGCCGCTTCTTCAGCCGCCTTCTTTGCTGCTTCTTCCTCGGCCGCCTTCTTTGTTGCCGCTTCTTCAGCCGCCTTCTTTGCAGCTTCTTCCTCAGCCGCCTTAGCCTCTAACTCTTTATTAGCAAAAATAACATCTGTAGGAGTTTTACCAGAGTCATCCATCAAGCCAGTAACATGACTCATACCCCAAGCGCCATAATCTCTAACCTCTAAATTCATATCTGTCTTTATATACACCGGATCAACTGTAGTTACTTTTTTAGCAACGACACATACCGCATAATCATATGAACCTGTTAAATGAGCTTCAACATATCCACCGGTTATCTGTATTTCATTTCCTGAGCTTAAACTAGAATAGTATCCAGTAGAATATACATTTCCACCTGAAATGTATATATTAGTCGCATGTATACCACCATTTACATTTATCTCACCACCTGTGACATTTAAATCGGCAGTATCAATACCATTACAAACGTCGACGTCGGCTGTAATCTTTAGATTACCTGCAGTTGTCATACCATTGTCAGCACTTAAAGCATAATAATATGTGGAACCACCTACTATAGTCAGATTAGCCCCAGACTTTATTACTGCTGTATTAGATACGATCATATTTCCATTTACATATATATTGGTTCCGTTCTCCTGAATATAATTATATCCAAAACATGCTTCACCATTAACAGTAAGCTTTTTGTCACCTTTAATTGTAAGTGTACGATTCTTATCATAATTTGTATTAATTCTTGAATCAGTATAATTTATACGACTAAGCTCTAAATCTTCATCCATTACAAGGACCACATCATCAGCTAAATCAAGAAACAGAGCATTATCATTCTTGTAATATTTATAATGCTTTGAAGTCTTCTTCTTTATATCACTGGCATATATGGTGTTTTCATTTCCTTCAGCAAAACTTCTTAAACCAGAGATTTCCAACGTTGCTACCACTATAAATATAGATAAAATAACAGCGATTGTCTTAGTTAATAGTTTCTTCTTTCTTTTCATAATTTTCCCCTTCTTTTTAAATACTTTTATCATAGAAATGTGCAGTGGGGACGGACCCCGCTGCACTTTTTGATAAACATTATCCCATGTATCCGTTTGAATTAAACCAATATTTTGTTCCGTTAATCCATAGATACTGATTTGATGGATACCAACCATTATCCTCAAACCACCAGCCATTTCCATCACTGTGCCATGCTCCACCTGAGTAAACCTCAACCCAGGCACCATCTGCACCAAGCCAATAACCATCACGGTATTCTGAATAATCCATATAACCTGAATCAAGGAAATAGTACCACTTGCCATCTATCTTTACCCACTGACTCTGTGGATACCAACCTGCTGTATCTTCGAACCACCATCCTGTTGAATTGCATTTCCAGCTACCCTGAGCTGTGTATGAAGTATCACCATTACTTCCATACCATTGTCCATTTACCCATTCATTACTGTAATTAACAGCGCTGGATGATGCATCTTCAGATGCATTACTTGAAGATTCTTCACTTGTTTTCTGAGACGCTGATTCTTCACTTGTTTTCTTTGCTGCGGCCTCTTCAGCTGCTTTCTTTGCTGCGGCCTCTTCAGCTGCTTTCTTTGCCGCAGCTTCTTTGGCAGCCTTTGCTTCTTCGGCAGCCTGTTGAGCCTCTAATTCTTTATTTCCAAAAATAACATCTAAAGGTCTATTACCAGACTCATCAAGCACGCCATTGTTGTTATCAACATCATAAGTAATATCAACACTACCAATTTTCGCATTAGCTGGTGTCTTAATATACATTGGATCAACTGTAGATATATTTATACCACGAACACAGAGTGCTTCCTGAGATGTTGCTGATATATGAGATTCTACATATCCACCAGAAATAGTTATATCCTTATCACAAACTAATCCATAGTAAGCTGCACTGGAATATACATTTCCTCCAGAAATATTAATTCCACCTATTGCCCCAACACCTGCATCACCAGCATTTACATTTAATTCACCGCCTGAAATATTCAAACTTCCACAACTATAAACGCCGCAGCCAACGGTAGTAACTTTTACATTTCCTGCTGATGAGAGATCACCAACAACAAATAAAGCATACTCATGATGATTACCACCAGAATAATCAACTGTTAGATTAGCACCTGATTTTATATTTGCAGATTTCCAAACATCGAACAGACCGTTTTTAACTATTACTTCAGTCCCACTATCCTGAATATAATTATATATAATTGTAGCACCATCATTAATCGTAAGTTTTTTATTACCTTTTATGGTAAGAGTATTATTCATTTGACTTTCTTGCTCAGTAGGTACTTGCTGACAAGTAATATAATCAACTACTAAATCTGTATCCATCACAAGATCAACATCATCAGTAAGATTTAATGTAAGCCAATTATCTTCATATGTATAATACTTCGAAGTCTTATTATTTAATATATCGCTGGCATATATTGTCGCATGAGTACCTTCAGCAAAACTGTTGATTCCACCAATCTCCAGTGTTGCCACCGCAATAAATAAAGATAAGATTAAGGCACAGGCCTTGGTTAATAGTTTCTTTTTCCCGTTCATATTTTCCCCTTTTTATAAATACTTTTGTATAGTTCTCTTAAAAACAGCCTTCATAATTTTTCCTTTCTTGCCCCTTTATAATGTCAATAATTTATATTAAACGTGCCTCCAGATCATAGACATCAGAATCAGTGATTTTAACACGAACTATCTCTCCTGATATAAGTTCGCGTGGGGAATCAATAAATACCATACCATCTATATCTGGCGCATCCATATAGGATCTTCCTACATAAACATCATCATCCGGCAGATAGCCATCAATGATAACATCTAGTTCTTTATCTATATAGCTTTCAAGTTTCTTTGCAGATATATCCTGCTGAAGAAGCATTATATCTTCAAGACGCTCGTTTTTTATATCCTCATCTATCTGTGAATCAAAGCTTGCTGCTGGGGTTCCATCCTCCTGAGAATATGTAAATACTCCCACATGGTCGAGGGAAAGTTCCTCGAGAGTATCAAGCAAAGCTTCATGCTCATCTATGGTTTCACCAGGAAAACCAGTTATAATTGTGGATCTTATTACCATATCTGGCATCTTATCACGAAGTTCATTCACCACTCTCTTTATACCAGCATTATCGATACGTCGACCCATACGTCTTAAGATGTTATCTTCCGTATGCTGAATAGGCATATCGATATAATGAAGCACCTTTGGATTTGAAGCCATCTCATTAATTAACTTTGGATAGATTTCTTCAGGATAAGCATAAAGAAGTCTTATCCACTCTATTCCTTCTATCTTTGAAAGCTCCTTTAAAAGCAAATGGAGTCTCTTCTCACCATATAAATCGATGCCATAACATGTTGTTTCCTGAGCTACAAGTATCAGTTCCTTTACGCCTGAATCAGCAAGGATCTTTGCCTCTTCAACAACTGATTCCATAGGAACAGACTTGTACTTACCCTTAAAGTAAGGTATAGCACAGTATGTACAACGTTTATCACAGCCATCAGCTATCTTAAGATATTCCAGATATGGACGTTCTGTAACTATACGTTCTATCTGGTTTCTATCTGGATAAGGACTATCCAGATCATTAAATCTAGTAACCGGAGAACTATCTCTAGATGAAGTAGTGTCATCAGAATCATTTACAGGTCGAATAGCCCTAAGTTCATCTATAACATCTACTATAGAGTCAAGGCTCATAGTTCCCACAAATGCATCAACTTCAGGAAGTTCCTTTGCTATCTGATCTTTAAACCTTTGAGCCATGCATCCAGTACATATAAGATACTTAAGCCTTCCTTCCTTAAGTTCAGAAAGTTCAAGAAGCTTATCTATACTCTCCTGAGTTGCTGATTCTATAAAGCAGCAAGTGTTAACTATAGCTGCATCAGCCTCCTCAGGATCAGATACTAGATTATATTCAGAATTATTAATCAGCCCCAGCATACGTTCGCTGTCTGCTGTATTTTTATCACACCCAAGTGTGACAAGCACTATATTAAACATAACTTATTCCCATACTCCAGATGCTTTTACACAGCATCCATAAATATATCATCTTATTTTGGGTCTGAAACTAGGGCTATTGCATGTAGCCGTCAGAACCGAAGTAGTAGTTGACGCCATCGATCCACAGATACTGGGACTGTGGGTACCAGCCTGATGAGTCTTCATACCACCAGCCTTTACTATCACTACACCAATGACCGCCATAGTATTCTTCTACCCATGCTCCATCTGAACCTAACCAATATCCATCACGATATTCGCTGTAGTCCATGTAGCCATTAGCTGTGAAGTAGTACCACTTACCATCTATCTTCTGCCACTGACTCTGTGGGTACCAGCCTGATGTATCCTCAAACCACCAACCCTTACTATCAGATTTCCATGATCCCTGAGCTGTGTAAGATGTATCTCCATTTGCTCCGTACCACTGACCATTAACCCATTCATTTTCATAAGTTACTGTGGCACTCTGATCACCAGATGCCCCGCCTGCCCCCGAAGCATCATTTGAATTATTTGCACCGGAACCATTTCCGTTTGATGAAGAATCCCCCGTATTATTTCCATTTGACGAAGAATCCCCCGTATCATTTCCATTTGACGAAGATGATCCTGAATCATTTTTCGGAATTTCTAAAATATCAAATTCTTTTGTTAGCTGCCCCTTATAGCCATTTATACCAGTAACTGTAACTGACGCTTTTCCAACATTAATATTATTTTGATATGAGACAGTATAATCCATATCTTTACTAAGAGTTTTTCCATTATACGAAACAACCGGAAGAGGTGTTATCTCCTGGCCCGTATACTCTACACTAGGAATATCGGCGATGGTAGCATCACTGATGTCATAATTTGAAAATATAATTCTAAGGTTCTTATAGTGATATTTTCCAATACGAGAAAGTTTATAGCTCTCATCATCACTAATTGAAAACGAGACATTTTCAGTAACTGTGCTATTATCAAATTTTATAAACTTTCCATATTTATCACTTTCAGGATCACGATTATAATAATCAAAATCAGGCGCCTCATCTCCATCAACATCAAAGCCTGTCGGTGAACCATCAAAATGATTAATGTATGGCATTATATCTGCATCTCTACATGCACTAACAATATTAATCATAGCATTTTTGTTAAGGCCTGAATCTATATAATTAAATGAGCCATTAGATAAATCGATGACACATGTACCCAAATTGAAAGTTGGCGGAGCAGAAACCTTAAAATCACAAGTAAAGCGCAAACGCGTTGAGTCATTATCATCAGATTTACAACTTACATTCGAATAAAAAGATTTATCATCCTTATTAGCATAATTTATTATGTCTGCACTAAATCCACTTAAGTCCTTTTCAGGAGTCGTTACAGTCTCATAACTATCCAACCAAATAATAAGTGTATACTCTTTATCGCTACTTAACACATCTGTCTTTTTAAGATTTCCTTTTCTTCCTTTTTCTCTTACTGTCGGTGTAACATTTATTGCAATATCATTCAAATCATAACCTGCGTAATTTATAACTTCCTGAACCTGATAACCTTCATAAGGCAAAACATATACCCCAATCCATTTATTCGAAAGATCATATTGAGGAGAGCCTATTGTTCTTGCATAACTATCAAATCTTGGAACAACTATAAGAGATGCAATTAAAATAGCAGACAAAAAAATAGATAAGAATCTTTTGATCATACTTTTTTTCATATAAACTTAACCTCCATAATAAATACTTCATTTATATATCTACTTCACCCAAGCTCCGTCTATTCCTACCCAGTTGCCATCTATATATTTGCTTGTTGCCATATATCCATTTGCCTCGAAATAGTAACAACTTCCATTAATCCAGAGCCACTGACTTACCGGATACCAACCTGATGTATCTTCGAACCACCAGCCTGTTGAGTCGCTCTTCCACTCACCGTAGTATCCATCTACCAGAGCTCCATCTGAACCAAGCCAATATCCATCACGATATTCGCTGTAGTCCATATATCCTGTCTCTGTGAAGTAGTACCACTTGCCATCTATCTTCTGCCACTGACTTACAGGGTACCAGCCTAAAGTGTCTTCAACCCACCATCCGGTACTATTACATTTCCATGTAAGGATACCTTCGTAATCACAGACACCTTCTGAATTGTACCATCTTCCATCAACCCATTCGTTACAATATTTATTACTTGAGTTTTCTTCTGATGAAGAACTTGCAGCAGAATCATTAGATTTCTTTGCAGCCGCTTCCTCTGCCGCTTGCTTTGCAGCCGCTTCTTCTGCCGCCTTCTTTGCAGTTTCTTCCTCTGCCGCCTTCTTTGCAGCTGCTTCCTCTGCCGCCTTCTTTGCAGCTGCTTCCTCTGCTGCCTTCTTTGCAGCTGCTTCCTCTGCTACCTTCTGCTCAGCAGCTTTATTTCCTATGATAACGTGAGTTACCTGGTTTCCATTTTCATCAACTATATTTGTATAATATTAAGAACCTGAATCTTGTCTTGAACAATGTCCATTTACCGGCTCTTTAATATACATAGGCTCCACTATACTTATATCTGCATTTGTGGCGTAAAAAGTATAAGGATCACTCTCTTTTGTGGACTTCACATCAACATATCCGCCAGAAACAGTAATATCACTATCAGCTGCTAATGCATTCGTCATGGCTTCACAATAAATCTCACCACCAGTAATCGTTAAAGTCCCTACATAAGCAGATAAAGCATAAACATAGTCAGTGCATGAATTGATAACTCCACCTGTGATCACAGCCTTATCTCTGGCAAAAACTCCAAATGAATTTTTAGCACTAACACTAATATTTCCAGCAGTATATAATTCACCTTCTACAAATAATGCTGCAGTTTCACCAAATGACTTATTATGGGTAACCTTAATAACTGAATCCGATGCAAAATTTGCATTTTTCTGTACCCACAATCTTCCATTAGTTATTTCAATATTGGTACCCGATTCCTGATAATAATTTGCATATACACTAATAGAGCCTTCGCTTATACGAAGCTTTCCGCTACCTTTTATTGTGAAATTTCCATATCCAAAGTATGTAGCGGTATCTATACAACTCCTAACATTCATACTATTTAGATCCAAATCAGAATCCATTACTAAGACAACATCTTTTTCAGCATCCACCTTTAATGAATTGGACTGTTCATCATATACGTAATCACTTGATTTTTCAGTTTTAACCTTACTTGCGTAAATCGTTATAGTCTGCTCTGCCGCATACGAATCAGTTCCAAAAGTTAAACCCGAAACCAAAAGCGTAGCAACCAAAACACATACTACAATCTTTTTAAATACATTTCCCATCACTAAATCCCCTTAACTGTCAACTAAAGTGTATTTTACTGAAGCTTCATAAGTGCTGACTGAAGACAGTTATTCATCAGTTCTGCAATAGTCATAGGGCCAACTCCACCAGGAACAGGTGTGATCTTACCTGCAACCTTCTCTGCAGATTCGAAATCAACATCACCACATAATTTCTTTGATCCATCATCTACTCTATGAATACCTACATCAATAACTGTAGCTCCTTCTTTGATATATGATGCATCGATAAACTTAGGATGTCCTATAGCAACAACAAGTACATCTGCATTTTTACATACTTCCTTAAGATTCTTAGTATGTGAATGACATACAGTTACTGTTGCATTCTCACGAAGAAGAAGCATACTCATAGGCTTACCTACTATATTACTTCTACCTACAACTACAGCATTTGCTCCATCAAGAGGTGTATTGCTTCTCTTCAGAAGTTCGATAACACCAGCAGGTGTACATGATACAAATCCCTTAGCCCCTATACTAAGACGACCAACGCTCTCTGGATGGAATCCATCAACGTCCTTATCTGGAGAAATGCTTCTGATAACCTTATCTTCGTCAATATGCTTAGGAAGTGGAAGCTGCACAAGTATACCATCTATCTTGTCATCATTATTCAGTCTCTCAACAAGATCAAGAAGTTCCTTCTCAGATGTATCCTCTGGAAGCTCATATGATTCAGATCTAATACCTGTATACTCACAAGCCTTCTTCTTGTTACCAACATATACTGTTGAAGCAGGATCATTTCCAACAAGGATAACAGCAAGAGCAACCTCTACACCCTTTGCCTTCAGTTCAGAAACCTGAGCTTTAACCTCGTCCTTTAAATCCTGTGATATCTTCTTTCCATCAATTAATTCAGCCATATCATTCTCCTAATCTAAATAATTTTTCCTATAAATAAAACAAGTTTCTTGTCTGACACATATCACACAAACACGCTCCGGCTCACCAAGCTTCGAGCGTCGTCCTTTCCGGTCACCTCTTCGCACCGTCGACCTACGGTCGAGCTGCAAACCCGGTGCCCCCGGACTCGCTCTTAGCAAGTGGTGCTCCGCTATCGTTTGTGCTGATATGTGTCAGCCCAAGAAACGTTTAATTTCATTAGAATAATCCTACGATTTCTCCACTTGGAAGAACATCGATTCTTTCTGCAGCAGGACTCTTTGGAAGTCCTGGCATTGTCATTATCTGACCAGCGATAGCTACAACGAAGCCTGCGCCTGCAGATACATATACTTCACGAATATTTACATTGAAACCTGTTGGTCTTCCAAGAAGCTTCTGATTATCAGAAAGTGAGTACTGTGTCTTTGCCATACATACTGGTACATTTCCGAAACCAAGATCTTCAAGCTTCTTAAGAGCATTGTTTGCTTCTGGGCTGTATTCAACACCATCAGCACCGTAGATTTCACGTGATATTGTCTCAATCTTCTCTTTGAGGCTAAGACTGTCGTCATAGAGGAACTTGAAGTTAGGACTTCCTTCTTCAATTGCTGCAAGTACCTGCTCTGCAAGCTGAAGTCCACCTTCGCCGCCCTTTGCCCATACTTCTGATACAGCAAAACGGCAACCCTTTGATTCAACGAACTCTTTAATAGTTGCAACCTCAGCATCTGTATCTGCAACGAACTTATTGATAGTTACAACAACAGGTACATTATACTTCTTGAGGTTTTCTATATGCTTGCCTAAGTTTACGATACCTTTCTTCAGAGCTTCAACATTTTCCTGATTCAGCTCATCCTTTGGAATGCCACCGTTATACTTAAGGGCTCTGGCTGTAGCTACAAGTACAACTGCGTCTGGCTTGATGCCAGCCATACGACATTTGATATCAAGGAACTTCTCAGCACCAAGGTCAGCACCGAAACCAGCCTCAGTAATTACATAATCAGCAGCCTTAAGGGCAAGCTTTGTTGCACGAACCGAGTTACATCCATGTGCAATATTTGCGAAAGGACCACCATGTACAAATACAGGATTATTCTCCAGTGACTGAATCAGGTTAGGTCTTATGGCATCTTTAAGAAGTACTGTCATAGCACCTACGCAGTTAAGATCAGCAGCTGTAACAGGATCATTATCATAGTTATATGCAACTATGATTCTACCAAGTCGTGCCTTAAGATCTTCTAGATCTTCAGCAAGACAAAGGATAGCCATAACCTCTGTAGCAACTGTTATGCAGAAGTGATCCTCACGGACAACTCCATCAAGTCTTTTTCCAAGACCAATTGTTATATTTCTAAGAGCGCGGTCATTCATATCAAGACATCTCTTAACGACTACTCTCTTAGGGTCAATACGGAGTGCATTTCCTTGAAGCATATGATTATCCAGCATAGCGCACATCAGATTATTAGCTGAAGTAATAGCATGGAAATCACCAGTAAAATGTAAGTTCAGCTTATCCATAGGAACTGCCTGAGCATATCCACCACCAGCAGCACCGCCCTTGATTCCAAAGCAAGGTCCAAGAGATGGCTCTCTAATAGCCACAACTGTATTAGTATTCATTTTATTGAGGGCATCTCCAAGACCAAGTGTAACTGTAGTCTTTCCCTCACCAGCAGGAGTAGGATTGATAGCTGTAACAAGAACAAGCTTACCATTCTCCTTTGACTCAAGCTTTTCGATGAACTCATCACTAAGCTTAGCCATACTCTTTCCATACATTTCGATATCATCTTCAGTAGCGCCAATCTTCTCAGCGATTACTCTGATATCCTTCATTGTTGCTTCTTGTGCGATCTGAATATCTGTCTTCATAAATACCTCCCTTGATATATATACTAATGATTCGATTCAGTATTAAGCCCCTAAAACTCAATCGCCACCATTCAGTCGTTCTTCAAACTCAGTCATATTCATTAGGATACGTCTTGGTTTAGTACCCTCTTCAGGTCCAACAACGCCAAACTCTTCCATTTGATCCATAATTCGAGCAGCTCTGTTAAATCCAATTCTCAGCATTCTCTGAAGATAACCTATAGACGCTTTATCCTTTTCAATAACATAGCGTGCAGCATCTTCAAAGAGTTCATCATAGCGGTCATCATCTCCGCCTCCGGAACCACCTCCAGATGAATCACCACCTGAAACAGATGAACTATCTATTGACTGCGATACAGACTCATCATAAGTCGTCTCACCACTACTATCCTTGATAAAGTTAACAACGCTCATTACTTCGTCATCATCAATAAAGGCACCCTGTACACGAACAGGCTTTGTATATCCTGTTGGGTAGAAAAGCATATCACCCTTACCAAGCAGTTTCTCAGCCCCCACCATATCAATAATGGTACGTGAATCTGTACCGGATGAAACAGCAAATGCAATTCGTGATGGTACATTTGCTTTAATAAGACCTGTGATGACATCAACAGAAGGACGCTGAGTTGCAATAACAAGATGAATACCAGCAGCACGAGCAAGCTGTGACAGACGAACGATACTGTCCTCAACCTCTTTATGTGCAACCATCATCAGATCAGCCAGCTCGTCTACAATAACGATGAGTTGATACATATGCTTGAACTGAGGATCCTCATTTGGTCCCTGCTCTTCTACTTTCTTATTAAAGCCTTCGATATTACGAACATTGTAATTTGCAAAGAGCTGATATCTCTTTGTCATCTCATCTACTGCCCAGTTAAGAGCACCAGCCGCCTTCTTAGGATCCGTAACAACAGGGATAAGAAGATGTGGGATACCGTTATACGCAGTAAGCTCTACCATCTTAGGATCCACCATGATCATACGAACATCCTCAGGTGATGACTTATAAAGAATACTCATAATGAGTGTATTGATACAAACTGATTTACCGGAACCTGTTGCACCAGCAATAAGGAGGTGAGGCATCTTATCTATATCAGTAATTATAATCTGACCACTAATATCCTTACCAACAGCAAATGCCACGTTAGACTTAAATCTTTTGAAGAGATCATTATCGATCAGATCTCTAAAGTATACAGTCTGATTATTCTTATTAGGAATTTCAATACCGATAGCTGCCTTTCCTGGGATAGGTGCTTCGATACGTATATCTGCAGCTGCAAGAGCCATCTTGATATCATTTTCCAATGAAAGAATCTTATTAACTCTGACACCCTGATCAGGCTGAAGTTCATAACGGGTAATAGATGGTCCTACACTACAGTTAGTGATAGTAACATTTACACCAAAACTCTCAAGAGCTGACTTAAGAGTAAGAGCTGTTTCTCTTACAGTATTATCATTAGATCTGTCAAATGAAGCTCTTCCGCCCTGCTTAAGAAGCTTAACAGGTGGGAATTTATAAACCTTCTTAGGTTCTGTCTGCTTATCAATCTGTTCTGTGATTTCTTCCTTAGCCTCAAGTCTATCCTTAGTAGAAACCTTTTCCTGCTCCTCTACAGGAGCTGTGTTTGTCTGAGCAGGTATCACGGGATCAGCTTCAGGTGCAGGTACTATAGTGTTACTCGTTTCAAATGGATCCGCATATGTTCGTGGATCGACAGTGAGCTCCTCTACATCGTCATAATTGATCGACTTCTTCTTTTTTATAGGAGTACTTGTAATTGTTTTATCTGTAGGAACACTTCCACGCTCAAGCTTCTTTTCTTCTGTATCAAATACAGTGATATTAGAAAGAATATCCTGTTCGAAGCCCTTGGCGCTGGCATTCTCTATATTTATATCACCAAGAATCTCACGTTCTTTCGCCTTACTAGCAGCCTTCTTTGCAGCAGCCTTTTTCTCTATAAGACGCTGTTCCTCTGCTTCACGGGAATCACGAATAATTTTCTCGATGTCTTCGTCATCGTCATAATCATATTCGCCATAATCTTCATCATCATCGTCATCGTAGCTTACACGATCAGCCATCATAAAGAGTGCCTTTCCAAGCTGAACAAGTCTGACATTGGTAATCTCTATTATTGAAATAATAGAAAGCAGTGTTGTGATAATAACTGCACCAACTCGGCTTAGGAACTTGGCAATAACAACTATTATACCACCAAAGAATATACCTCCGCCTCGATGATCAGAGTATCCATTAAAGTACAGTTCCTTTATACCTATTCCTTTTGTTCCAACAACCAGCTGGCATATAAAACCAACACACATAAAAAGAATCGTAAACCAGATCAGCTTCTTTATAAGCTTCGGTTTAGGCCCATTTGCCATGATGAAAACAAATGCAATAAAGAAAAAGAGAGGTAACACAAAAAACGTTGAGCCGAAAAGTCCAAAGAAGAATCCGCTCATCGCTTTGCCTATCTTTCCACATACTCCATATGTTCCAAGAACAAGTATAAGGTTTATTGCAAAAAATATGATTGTATATATCTCACGCAGATTCTCAGGAGGTGTTGCAGCTTCTGCTCTTTCCTGAGCTTTCATCTTAGCGTAAGCTTTTGTGTTCTTATTAGGTGTTCTGGTATTAGATGCACTTCTGCCAGAACTTTTTTTAGAACTATTCCTAGTCGAATTAGAACTTCTCTTTGTAGTTTTTCCAGTTGACTTTGTAGCCATTTACTAACCACCTTGAAACCCCTCCATATATTCTATGGAGGGGATTAGTTTTTGATTATTAAGAAATGTAAATGATAACTTCGTTTTCTTCCTTAAGAGCATCTGCAGGAATATATGGCTTATCAAAAGCTTCACCATTAACTGTCATACTCTTAAAGCCTGACTCAGCTCCATTTGGATTCATAACTGTAATTGAGAGATGTTTTCCTCTAAAGTCCTTAGAAATCTCTACCTTATCCCACTTTGAAGAGATAGAAGGAGCTATCTTAAGTCCATAGAAGTCAGGTCTCATACCGAGGATACCCTCAACGCATCCAACCATTACAGTTGAAGCTGTACCTGTAAGCCAATGAACATGACTGCGTCCATGGAATGGGCTATCCTTTCCTTCAGTAAACTGACCATAGCAATATGGCTCCAGTTTTCTGATTTCAGCCTTATCATTCATTGCACTAGGCGCATTCTCCATAAAGTACTGGAATGCTCTGTCTCCGTGTCCACGAAGAGCTTCAGCAAGAATTATCCAGCCCTGTGGCTGTGAGAAAATACCACCATTTTCCTTAGTAGAAGCATTAAAGAGAAGCATAAGCGCTCCATCAAATGCATGCTCCTTATAAGCAGGCGCCATAAGCATTACACCGTAATCAGTATTGAGAATCTTGTTAACTGAATCAAGGGCCTTATCAGCCTGATCGTCAGTTGCAAGTCCTGAGATAACTGACCAGCTCTGTGGGTTAAGCCACATATTTGCTTCTGGATCATTTCTCTCACCGATAACCTGACCACTTTCCATATATCCACGAATAAAACGATCCTCATTCCAGCAGTCGTTAAGAATCTTACCAAGCTTCTCCTGCTCTGCTTCGATATATGCGATGTAATCAGTATCATTTTTGTGTTCAGCGAACTTCTTAATGATTGTAAATGCATAATAAAGCTGGAATGCAACGAAGGTAGATTCACCCTTCTTACCAAGTCTCAGACAGTCATTCCAGTCTGCATGAAGACCAGCTGGCATACCATGAGGGCCAAGTCTGTTGAGCGAGAAATCAATCGCTCTCTTAAGGTGGTCATATACGGTACCCTCATCCTTATTTGCATAAACAATTACTTCATCTATAAAGTCAAGATTTCCTGACTCTGAAATATACTTATATACTGTTGGGAATAACCACAACGCATCATCAGCTCTATATGCTGGATGGCCTGTTTCCTTAGCATATACAGAATTCTCATCATTCTCATCTGGGCAGGTCTCATGACCAGCGTTATGTGTGAACTTAACAAGTGGAAGTCCACCACCGTTATCAACCTGAGCAGAAAGCATGAAACGAATCTTATCTGCAGCAGCTTCTGGATCAAGGTGAATAACACCCTGAATATCCTGAACTGTATCTCTATAACCGTATCCATTACGAAGACCGCAATATACGAATGATGCAGCTCTGGACCAGATAAATGTCATAAAGCAGTTAAATGCATTCCAAGTGTTGATCATTGAGTCGAACTCTGGAGATGGTGTCTTTACCTGGAAGTGCTCCAGCTTACCATGCCAGTAAGTCTTAAGCTCATCAAGTTCTTTTGCTGTAGCTGTCTTAGCATCAGCATAGCTTGCAAGTATCTCTTCACACTCAGCATCACTCTTCTGTCCTACAACAAAGCAAAGAGTCTTTGACTCACCAGGAGCAAGTGTAACCTTAGATGAAAGTGCACCAACACTGTTTGAGTTGTAGTTAAGCGCGTTACCAAGATCACCAGACTCTACTCCAACTGGATTTGAGTAATTGCGATATGAACCAAGGAATGCTTCCTTATCTCCACAATATGATGATACATCACCACCTGCAAGTCCAAGGAATCTGCAAGCTGACTTGCTTCCATTAACACTTGAATTTACAACATTTTCATTTATTATCTGCTTAATACGGTTACCCATAAAGTAGGTACGTGTAATAAACAGTGTGTACTGAAGATTAACCTGATCCTGCTCATAGTTTCCTTCATTAGTAAACTCAGCAAAACCAGTAAGTGTGAGGTCACGTGCCTTATCTGAAGTATTAGTAACTTCAACACTCCAAACCTCATATGTTTTATTAAGAGGAACATAGTATGAAGCCTCTGTATGAATTCCTGAATAATCAGACTTGATAACAGTATAAGCTGTACCATGTCTAACCTCGCTCTTGAAAGTATCAAGAGACTTACCGACAGGCATCCATGAGTTTGACCAGAAATCGCCTGTTTCATTATCTCTAAGATAGATATAACGTCCAGGCTGATCAAAACTATTAAATACATATCTAAGAACTCGGCCATTAGCTCCAGACTTAACAAAGCTGTAGCCGCCGGCATTATTAGATATTATAGCGCCATATTCAGGCGAACCAAGATAGTTCGCCCATGGTGCTGGAGTATCTGGTCTAGTAATTACGTATTCCTTATTAATATCATCAAAAAAACCATATTGCATATTAATAATATCCTCCAAAGTCTTTATATAGTTCCCCTAAAATACTTTTTAAAACTTTGTTTTTTTACTGATCAGCATCCTTGAGAGAAAGGCTAACCTTACCCATCTCGATACCAAGAACCTTAACTCTTACCTTATCACCGATATTTACAACATCCTCAACCTTCTCAACTCTTTCCTTAGCAAGCTTTGAGATGTGGATCATTCCGTCCTTGATAGGAGTGATCTGAACGAATGCGCCAAATGGCATGATTCTAACAACTTCACCTTCGTATGTCTTACCAATCTCGATTGGCTCAACGATAAGCTTGATTGTCTTTATAGCATTGTCGATACCTGCCTGGTTGATACCACAAACTGATACCATACCTTCGTCATCGATATCGATCTTAACGTCATTTTCTTCAATGATCTGGTTGATCATCTTACCCTTCTGTCCGATAACATCACCGATCTTATCTGGATCTATCTGAAGTGAAACGATCTTTGGAGCATACTCATTTACAGTCTCACGTGGAGCTGGGATAGCCTTAAGCATGCACTCATCAAGAATGAAGAAACGAGCTTCTCTTGTACGAGCGATAGCACCCTTAATAATCTCATCTGTAAGACCATGGATCTTAATATCCATCTGAATTGCTGTGATACCTTCCTTAGTACCAGCTACCTTGAAGTCCATATCTCCGAAGAAGTCCTCAAGACCCTGGATATCTGTAAGAAGTACGAAATCATCATCTGTCTCGCCTGTTACAAGACCACAGCTGATACCAGCTACAGGAGCCTTAAGAGGAACACCTGCTGCCATAAGTGACATACATGATGCACAAGTTGAACCCATTGAAGTAGATCCGTTAGACTCAAATGTCTCGGATACGGCACGGATTGCATAAGGGAAATCTTCCTTTGAAGGAATTACTGGAAGAAGTGCTCTCTCAGCAAGTGCTCCATGTCCGATCTCACGACGTCCAGGACCACGACTTACCTTTGTCTCACCTACAGAATATGAAGGGAAGTTATAGTGATGCATATATCTCTTCTCTGTGATGAAGTCATCAAGTCCGTCAACCTTCTGAGCCTCTGAAAGAGGTGCAAGTGTTACGATATCACAGATCTGTGTCTGTCCTCTAGTAAACATGGCTGAACCATGAACTCTAGGAATTATGTCAACCTCAGCTGCAAGTGGTCTGATCTGATCAAGTGCACGACCATCTGGACGCTTGTGATCCTTCAGAATCATCTTACGAACTGTCTTCTTCTGATACTGATAGAGAGCATCACCGAGGAAGCTGAGCCACTCTTCATTATCAGCATATCTTTCCTTAAGCTGATCCTTGAATGCATCGATATTCTTCTCTCTTGTCTGCTTATCATCTGTAAATACAGCCTCTTCCATAACTTCTGGAGGAATAACTGTCTTAATATCCTCGAAGAGCTCTTCAGGAACTGCATAGCTCTTATACTCAAACTTAGGCTTTCCACACTCTTCTACGATCTTGTCGATGAACTCGATAACCTTCTGGTTAACCTTGTGAGCCTCGAAGATTGCCTCAAGCATCTTATCCTCAGGAACCTGGTTAGCACCAGCCTCGATCATGATAACCTTATACTTTGTTGAAGCAACTGTAAGGTTAAGATCTGAAACAGCAAGCTGTGCAGCACTTGGGTTGAAGATAAGGTGATTATTGATCATACCAACCTGTGTAGTAGCACATGGGCCGTCAAATGGAATATCTGAGATTGAAGTTGCAATAGCTGAACCAAGCATAGCTGTAAGTTCAGGTCTGCACTCTGGATCTACTGAAAGAACTAAGCTTTCAAGTGTAACATCATTTCTAAAATCCTTTGGGAAAAGAGGACGCATAGGACGGTCGATTACACGACATGTAAGAACGGCATTTTCTGATGCCTTGCCCTCTCTCTTGTTGAAACCACCAGGAATCTTACCTACTGCATACATCTTCTCGTTATACTCTACTGAGAGTGGGAAGAAGTCGATTCCGTCTCTTGGCTCCTTAGAAGCTGTAGCTGTTGAAAGTACTACTGTATCACCATAGTGAATGAGTACTGCGCCATTTGCCTGCTTGCCGACTCTGTCTACATCAACTCTAAGAGTCTTGCCAGCAAGTTCCATTTCATACTTTTTGAACATATTTTGTTTCTCCTTCGTATAATTTATTCTTGATCACACGAGGGTCCGAAACAACTGAAGTACCATGAAGAATATCCTATTAAAGTGCCATGGTTATTATGATTTACTTCATCCCACTTCAGTGGTCTCGGCTTGGGAACAGGAATAGTCTCCCTTCACCTCGCATAATCCTTAAAAGTTTACCATAATAACACTAACACTTCAACTTATAATTCATCACAGATTTCAAAATCATGAAGTATTTCTTCTATAGTTTTGTTAGAAGTACTGATAGTTATATCAGCTGCTGATTCATAATACTGGGAACGAGCCTTAAGCATATCTGCAATCTTCGACTTCTTTTTGGTCTCAGAAAGGCCATTTAGTAACGGACGCTGATCGTCATCCTTAACTCGGTCATATATTGTATCCACATCAGCTGAAAGGTAATATACAGTACCACACTCCTTCAGCATGCGACGATTAGACTGACGAATCACCGCACCACCACCTGTTGAAATCACTGTATTTGAGAGATATTTTAGACTGTCTATAGAAAAACTCTCCGAATCTCTAAAGCCCTGTTCTCCAACCTCAGCAAATATCTGATTAATAGACTTTCCTTCTCTCTCAACTATATACTCATCAAGATCCAGGAAATTCATTCCACGAGCCTCAGCAAGCGCTTTTCCAACAGTAGATTTTCCCGAACCCATATAACCTACCAGGACTATATTCTCTCCATAAAGCTTCTGGCAAAGCTTTGCATATGTAAGCTTCGCATAGTCACCTGGCACTTTTAGATCAAACCAATACTCAAAAGCAATGACTCCCTGATAAAGAAGCATGGATAGACCATTATCATTCTTTATACCAAGTTCACTGAGTTTAGCGAGAAATGGGGTCACAGCCGGATTATAAATAAGGTCGTAGCCATACTCTGCCATCCTGTAGAAATCATCGTCATCTATAACAAGACCATCTCCAGGTTTAAGTCCAAAGGATGTACACTGGAAAAAGATATACTTATCATCAGGAATCTCTTTATATTCATCTAATGATAGAGGAACAACTATATTTATTTCTTCAGCAATTTTTTCTGCTTTTTCTTTAGTTCTATTTAGAAGATATATCTTTTCCGCCCCTGCACTCTCAAGCATTACGCATACAGCCCTTGCAGCACCGCCTGCACCGATTATTACTACCTTCTTGCCACTAAGTTCAACACCTTTAGTTTCAAGGACACGTCGTAAGCCTGGCATATCAGTATTATATCCTTTATAGCCTTTTCCATTCTTTGAAAGAACTAAAGTATTTACAGCACCTATCTTTTTAGCAAGATCATCTATCTCCACAAGCGATTCCATAACATCCTGCTTATATGGCACTGTAACATTAAGGCCCTTTACACCCGAAGCATAAAGACCTTTTACCGCAACTGATATATTAGACTCGCCTGCATCTGAGGTACCAGATACAACATGAACCGGCAGATATGCAGCATTGATACCTATCAGCTCGCAGAGAGTATTATGAATTACCGGCGACAGAGTATGCTCTATAGGATCTCCTATAACACCTAGAATATTAGTTTTTCCATTTATTTCTATCATTTGTTTATCCTTTAGTTATCCTTCACTTAAATGGTTTTCTTTAAATATAGAAAAAAGCACGAGGGATGAATCCTCGTGCTTTCATCAACGTAATTACTTTCTAAGACCAAGCTTCTCAATGAGTGCTCTGTATCTTTCGATATCCTTACCCTTAAGATAAGCAAGAAGATTTCTTCTCTGACCTACCATCTTAAGCAGACCTCTTCTTGAGTGGAAATCATTTGGATGATTCTTGAAATGCTCATTAAGGTCATTGATTCTCGCTGTAAGGATTGCAATCTGTACCTCTGGTGAACCTGTATCGTTTGCACCATTTCCGTACTTAGCTGTAATCTCAGCCTTCTGCTCTTTAGTAATCATTGTTACTACCTCCTATTAATATAATATACGCCTCATACCGAGTTTAGGTCGGAGTTCTCCAAAAACTCAGTACGGGTTAAAAACATAGGTATGATACAGTATTACCCTGTTTATGTCAAGTATCACATTTTAGATGTACGATTGATCAAAATAAGGTCGAACAAAGAAAGTGCAACCATGGACTCTACAACTACAACAGCACGCGGAGCAACTATCGGATCATGACGTCCTACTATCTCAATATCGAGATTCTTCATATCACAGTTAACTGTTGACTGTTTCTGATAAATCGATGGAGTTGGTTTAAACGCAGCTCTTAAGATTATATCCGAACCATCTGACATACCACCAAGAATTCCACCAGCATGGTTAGTCTTCTTATATAGCTTACCGTCCTCAGAATAAAACTGATCATTATTCTCAGAACCCTTCTTGCTCACCACATCAAAGCCATCGCCAATCTCAACACCTTTAACAGCTCCTATAGACATTATAGCACCTGCAAGTCTGGCATCAAGCTTATCAAAAACAGGTTCTCCAATACCAGCTGGGACACCAGTTACAACGCACTCTACCAGAGCCCCACTGGAATCCTTATTCGCAATCAGTTCTTCCAGATATTTAGCTGCCTGATCAGCTGCATCCTTATCCGGCATACATAAACTATTTCTTTTAATCTCTTCTCTATCAAATCTTGAAGGATCAGCTTTTATCTCTCCGATTTGAGAAACGTAAGCACAGATATCTATTCCCATCTGAGACAGAGCCTTAATTGCAATAGCTCCTGCAGCAACTCTTCCTGCCGTCTCACGTCCCGACGAACGTCCTCCGCCACGATAATCTCTAAAACCATACTTTGCATCAAATCCATAATCAGCATGGCCTGGACGGTAAACATCCTTGATATTTGAATAGTCCTTAGAAATCTGAGAAGTATTTTCTATCACAAGCGATATAGGTGTACCAAGAGTCTTTCCTTCAAAGACACCCGACATTATCCTTACGCTGTCAGCCTCACTACGCTGAGTAGTAAACTTCGACTGACCAGGCTTACGCCTATCAAGGAAGCTCTGTATAAACTCTTCACTTATTTCTATACCTGAAGGACAGCCATCAACCACCGCACCTATTCCAGCGCCATGGGATTCGCCCCAGGTTGTTACTTTTAATATTTCTCCAAATGTTGAACCTGACATATTATTAATTCTCCTGTCAAAAAAAGCGAAAAGGAGTTAAAACCAGTCTCACCCTCTTTAACTCCTTCTCTTTCCCCACATATCGAAACGGTCCTAAAGGACCAAACTGTATTCTGTTCTAAGCTCTTGGATGAGCCTTGTCATAAACCTCTTTCAACTTGCTTGGCTTTACCTTCAGATAAATCTGAGTAGTTGAAATATCCGAATGTCCCAGCATCTCCTGTAAGCTTGCAAGATCAGCTCCATTTATTACCATATGAGTAGCAAAGGAATGTCTGATCATATGAGGTGTGATATCTTTGTCGATACCAGCCTTCTTTGCATAAGACTTAAGTACTTTCCAGAAGCCCTGGCGTGACATCATTTCACCCTTAACATTTGTAAACAGATACTCGCTATCCGCACACATATTAGGTCTGATATCAGTAATATATTTATTAAGTGCATGCTTAGCAGCATTCTCAATTGGAATGATCCTGCTCTTTGTTCTATCATGACACTCAATATAATTCAGTGAAAGATTTACATCTGATACTTTAAGCGAGATCAGCTCAGAAACTCGAAGTCCTGTAGCATAAAGCAGTTCAAGCATAGCTTTATCTCTAATCTCTTTAGGTGTATCACCAGAAGGCTGATCAAGAAGAAGATTTACCTCTTCTATAGTAAGTGTTTCCGGAGCCTTCTTCTCTACCTTAGGTGGTTTAAGTCCCTCTGTAGGATTTCCAGTAACGAGACCTCTCTCAAGTAGATAAATAAAAAATGACCTGATACTTGCAATACTTCTGGACACAGTTGCGGAGCTCTTCTTCTGATCCTCCATATAAAGAACATAGGAACGAAGTAAAGTAGTGTTAACATCCTTAACTTCATTCACGCCATTCTCATTCATGTAATCCATCATCTTAACAAGATCACGTCTATAAGACTGAACAGTATTCTGACTGCTCTTCTTGACATCTACAAGATAATTTATGTAATTATCAATCTCGCGTTCCAATACTTTATCCCACCATACACTTTCTATGCACTAAGTAATTCAACTATGCAATATAGTCTGTTAAACAAAGATGTAACAAATAATACATAATTGTTACAAAAGGCTAGTGGTATTAGTATAGTTGTAAATTGACATAAAATCAATAATAAATTTTTATGTAAATGTCTCACGAGTGGCTATAAATGGCGATTTTTCGCAATATAAAGACGAGTCCAAACGGTTTACATACTATATCTTGTGGAAATTATTTTTTTATATTTTTTTCAAAAAAATGGCTTTTTTTACATAAAACTTGTTAAATATGCTTAAAACCAGTTAACATTTTCATGGCGTAATACTGAATGGCAATAATAGTTTTACTGTCAGTGATAAGTCCGTCATGAATGTAATCCAAAGCTTCTTCTACTGTAAGCTTAACTATCTCTATATATTCATCCGGATCCCGAGACATCTTCCCTTCCTCAAGCTCAGTTCCAATGTAAACCGCTGTCCTTTCACTGAAAAGTCCAGCCGCAGCAATAATGTAACTAACAAAGGTTAGCTTTCCAGGAATAAAACCAGTCTCCTCCTCAGCCTCTCTAAGAGCACATCTGTAAAATGGATTCTCACGCGATTCAAAATCGGCGCGACTATACTGCTGCCCAGAAGCAGTATCCCCATTATCTACATCCTCAGCGCACCCAGCCGGAATCTCAATATCCATATCATTTATACTATTACGGTACTGCTTTACAAAGAGTAGTTTACCGGTATTATCTACTAGAAGAACACCAGATCCATTTCGATTTTCCACAAAGTCATAGTAGACCTTTTCCCCTGTAGGCTTCTCAATAGTATCCTCATAAACCTTTACTCTATGAGCCCTGTATTTTAATTCTCTGTTTAATAATTTCATTCTCTTTCCTTTCCAAAGTGCAGTGGGGACAGACCCCCTTGCACCTAACGGTGCAAGAGGGGTCTGTCCCCACTGCACCAAGTAAAAACCACCCGCCCCTCGTATGAGAAGCAGGTGGTAATGTTTACTTTGCGTAATCCGTTACTCTTGATTCACGAATAAGGCTAACCTTGATCTGTCCAGGATATTCAAGCTCATCTTCGATCTGCTTTGAAATATTTCTAGCCAGAAGTACCATATCCGCATCACTAATCTTTTCTGGAACAACAGCTACTCTGATCTCTCTACCTGCCTGAATAGCAAAGGATCTCTCTACTCCGTCGAAGCCATTTGCAATATCCTCAAGCTTTGTAAGTCTTGTGGTATATGTCTCAATGGTTTCTCTTCTTGCACCAGGTCTTGCAGCTGATATAGCATCAGCAGCCTGAACGATACAAGCGATGATTGATTCTGCCTCACAATCGCCATGGTGTGAAGCAACCGCATTTATAACAACATGATTTTCTTTATACTTCTTACATAAGTCAACACCTATGCTGACATGTGAACCTTCCATCTCACGATCGATAGATTTACCGATATCATGAAGAAGTCCGGCTCTCTTAGCAAGTTTAACGTCTTCCCCAAGTTCTCCAGCAAGGAGACCACTTAGATAAGCAACCTCGACAGAATGCTTTAATACATTCTGGCCATAACTTGTTCTATACTTAAGACGTCCAAGAAGCTTAATGAGTTCAGGATGCAGACCGTGTACACCAACATCCAGTGCAGCTGCCTCTCCTTCTTCTCTCATCTTGGTCTCCACTTCCTTCTGTGCCTTCTCGACCATTTCTTCGATTCTAGCTGGATGTATACGACCATCTACAATAAGCTTCTCCAGTGCAACACGTGCAACTTCACGTCTAACTGCGTCAAAGCTTGATAAAACTACTGCTTCAGGTGTATCGTCGATAATAAGATCAACTCCTGTAAGAGTCTCGAGAGTACGAATATTACGTCCCTCACGACCGATGATACGTCCCTTCATTTCATCATTTGGTAGCTGTACCAGTGAAACTGTTGACTCTGAAACAACATCTGCAGCACATTTCTGAATTGCGCCTACAACGTATTCCTTAGCTCTCTTATCAGCTTCTTCCTTGGCTCTGGTTTCCAGCTCCTTAATCATCATTGCGGTTTCATGCTTTACATCATCTTCTACGGTTTTAAGCAAATAATCCTTAGCTTGTTCAGAGGTAAGTCCTGAGATTCTCTCAAGTTCCTGCTGTCTCTTCGCTGAAAGTTCATCAACCTCGGCAACCTTCTTAGCAAGATTTGCTTCCTTAGCAGAAAGAGACTGTTCTCTTCTCTCCAAGGTATCACTCTTCTTGTCCAGGTTTTCCTCTCTCTGAAGAACTCTCTTCTCCATATGCTGAATCTCTGATCTGCGGTCCTTAACTTCCTTCTCAATATCATTCTTGGTCTTAAGGGCCTCTTCCTTTGCAGTCAGAAGAATATCTCTCTTCTTTGACTCAGCAGTCTTAAGCGCATCATCTATAATGTCCTTAGCTTTATCTTCAGCTTTTCCAATCTTTGCCTCTGCAATATTCTTACGATAAGCAATACCAGCAAAGTATCCAATAACCAAAGCTATGATAAAGGCTACTACTACGATGATTACCCATATAAGAGTAGACATAGGAGTACCTCCTTTATTAAAATGTAATGTGCAAAATGTAACGTAGTTTTTAAAACTACATGACAATGTGTAAAAACACACTTTAATAGTTTATACTTTATCGAATATTATGTCAAGTAATTGTTAATCTTATCATAAGTGAATCCGTGCCTCGATAAAAAGGATATCGCACGCCTTTTTATCTTGATATCATCAAGGTCCATATTCCTATATTTTTTCTCTAAAAGTCCCCTGATAACGTCTTCTTCAGTCACATTTTCATCAGCATAAACATCATCGATCATATCCCTATACTGAGATGCGTCAACACCTCTCGCCTGTATCTCCCGTTCGATCAATTCCCGACTTTTAGACCTAATATAAGTCCGAGTATAGCTTTCAACAAATCGACCATCATCCAGATACTTTGATTCGTATAGGACACTTATCACTTCATCAACGATAGACTCAGAAAAGCCCTTCATATAAAGCTTATTTTTAATTACTCCTGCTGGATATTCCGCAGTAGCAAGATAACCAATAGATTTCTGATAAGCTCTATCATATATGATATCTCTGATAGCGATCACTTCGTTATCAGAATCAAATGTAAAAAACTCCTCTTCACTCTTCGGAGCATCTAAACCTATGCGTTCAAAATCCGCTTTGAACAAAAAACCAAGGTAGATATCATTTACATATATCTTATATTGCTTACCCTTTTGTTTACATCTAACGGTATTCATATAAGAATCCTATTCGTCTTCTGATTCTACAGACTCTTCATCATTGTTAAAGTATATTTCTCTGACCTTATCTTCGATTTCCTGCATAACATCAGGATTCTCCTTAAGATAAAGCTTGGCATTCTCACGACCCTGACCGATCTTCTCTCCAAGGTATGCATACCATGCACCTGACTTGCTGACAATATCACAGGCAGCAGCAAGATCAAGGACATCACCTTCCTTAGATATACCTTCGCCAAACATGATATCAAATTCAGCCTTTTTAAATGGAGGCGCAACCTTATTCTTTACTATAGTAACTCTTGTTCTGTTACCTACTCCGTCACCACCAGTCTTGATAGTCTCAACACGTCTTACATCCATTCTTACAGAAGCATAGAACTTCAGTGCACGACCACCAGTTGTAGTCTCAGGATTACCAAACATAACACCAACCTTCTCACGAAGCTGGTTGATGAAAATAACTACACAGTTAGTCTTACTGATAACTGCAGTAAGCTTTCTAAGAGCCTGTGACATAAGTCTTGCGTGAAGACCTACATGGCTGTCACCCATCTCACCATCAATTTCAGCCTTTGGAACAAGAGCTGCAACTGAGTCGATAACAAGCACATCCATAGCACCTGAACGAACCATAGTTTCTGTAATCTCAAGAGCCTGCTCACCACTATCTGGCTGTGAGATATAAAGGTTATCTATATCAACACCGATATTTCTTGCATAAACAGGATCAAGAGCATGCTCAGCATCGATAAATCCAGCGATACCACCACGCTTCTGAACTTCAGCTACAACATGAAGTGCAACTGTGGTCTTACCACTTGATTCAGGTCCATATATTTCAATGATACGACCTCTAGGCATACCACCGATTCCAAGAGCAATATCAAGACTGAGAGAACCTGTTGGAACCGCCTCAACACTCATGTTGCTGGCACTGTCGCCAAGCTTCATAACTGAACCCTTACCAAACTGTTTTTCTATCTGTGCCAAGGCTGCATCCAAAGCCTTGAGTTTATCATCATTCTGCATAAAAATCTCCTTTCAAAAATTAACGAACAAACAAAGTTAGTATAGCATAATGGATATAAAAATGCTATTCTTACTTTATAGGTAGAATAAGATTTATAGGGGGTGTTTTATATGTCAAATATAGGAATAATTGCTGAATATAATCCGTTTCATAATGGCCACAAATATTTGGTAAAGAATGCCATCAAAGAGACTGGAGCAGACGGTGTTATAGCACTGATGAGCGGCAACTTTATACAACAGGGCGCACCTGCCATGGCCGATAAATACACCCGAGCTGAAGCAGCCGTTCGTGGCGGCGTCGACATAGTCTTCGAACTCCCTGTTATATATGCAACTGCCAGTGCAAGAGACTTTGCTAACGGAGCAGTTGCTATGCTCTCTTCGATGAAGAATGTGGAATATATAGCATTTGGCGTGGAAGATATGGAACAAAATATGTTCTTTGAAATAGCTGATATTTTAGCAAAGGAGCCAAAGGAGTATAAGTCATTATTAAACGAGTATCTGTCGAAAGGTAATTCCTATCCAGCAGCAAGCGAGAAAGCCATCAAGAAGATTCTGGGAAATAGTGTAGGCAGCGTAATTTCAAGACCTAACAATATCTTAGGCATCTCTTATCTTAGCGCACTTATAAAGCAAAAAAGCCATTTACAGCCTATCATGATTGAAAGATGCGACAGTGGATATAACTCAGCCGAACTCACAGGCAACTACGCAAGTGCAACTGCAATAAGAAATGCAATCATGAATAACACCTCTATAAGACCGTATATTCCAAAGGTATGCGTTAAACCTTATGAGGAATACTTTTCAAAACCACTGGCCGATATTACCTGGCTTACGCCTTTTATAGCATCGAGACTTATATATGACAGAAACCTCCCTCACGAGATTTCTGATCTGGAATCCGTTATGGATATGACTGAGGAAATCCTTAACAGACTAAGGAAGGCTCCTCTTCCTATAAAATATATAGAACTGGCGGACTTCCTAAAAACCAAGAACATCACTATGAGCCGAGTAAGCCGTATGCTTCTTCATATGGTTCTGGGAATAAAAACTGTAGATAGAGAACTTGCTTATAATAACGGATACTCCAAATATATTAATCTTCTTGCATTCAACGGAAGTAAATCTTCTATGTTGAAGAGCATAGCTGAAAACACAAGACTTTCAATGATAAACAAGAAGTCCAGTTATAAGCCTGAATCTGAACTGGGACAGCGAATGTGGGAAATGGATAAACTGGCAACAGACCTATATAACCAGCTTATCTACGACAACCTGAACATGCGACTTCACGGAGAACTCACCTGCTCAGTCCGTAAAGTTAATTAAGACCTGCCAGCGGGGACGGTTCTCATTGGCATAAAAAAAAGACCAACCATCGGTTGGTCTTTTCTTATATTAGTCATCTAAGAAATCATCATCATCATCGTAGTCATCATCATCGTAGTCGTCGTCATCGTAGTCATCATCGTCATCTACGCCTGCAGCTGGTGTCATAGGAGCCATAGCTGGTGTACCCATACCGATTCCCATACCATCATCGAAATCCATACCGTCATCACCATAGTTATCTCCATAGAGTGCAGCCTCTGGAGTACCATTTATAAGATTGATACTTGTCTCAACCTCTGAAAGGTTATTCTCAAGTGTGAATACACCCTGTTCAAGACTCTCAATAAGATTCTTGTAGTTCTCATTTTCAGCTTCAAGCTGAGCTTCCATAAACTGCTTGATGTTTGAAACCTTCTCTTTGGTGTACATCATAGCACCCATTCTTACCTCAGTAGCCTCTGTCTTAGCTTCAGTAAGGATTCTATCAGCTTCTTCTCTAGCAGTTTCCATGATCTCGTTAGCTCTTGCATTTGCAAGCTCAGTGATGTGGCTCTGCTCAACAAGACGATTTGCTTCATTAACAGACTCGGATATTATAGCATCTGAACGTGTTCTTGCAGAAGCGAGAATCGCTTCCTTGTTACGCATAATCTTCTTGCATCTTTCTATCTCACTAGGGAGTTTTAACTTCAGCTCGCTGAGCATACGCTCAAGCTCGTCTTTCGGTACAACAATCTTATTTGATGAAAGAGGCTGGAACTTACATCCCTCTACAAATGCCTCGATCTCATCGATCATTTCTTCAACACCCTTTTTACCCATTTTAAATATCCTCCTGTTAATAACTTATACTTTCGTTATATTTCACTCTTCTTCCAAAGCTTATCATAAAGCTTCTTCTCAACTGACTTTGGTACAAAGTCATGAAGCGACATACCATAACTTGCAAATTCCTTCGCCATACTTGAACTGACAAATGAATATTTAGGATCAGTTGGCATAAAGAGAGTTTCCATCTCTACCGCTACTGACCTGTTGCCCTGAGCCATCTTAAACTCAGATGCGAAATCCGATTCTTCTCTAAGACCCCTTATAAGAATGTTAACATTATGCATTCTAGCGAAGTCAACCAGAAGCCCATCATAGGTCTCTACCACTACATTTGGGTAGTCGGAAATTACCTCATTTAACATATTAGCACGTTCATCTTGAGAAAACAACGGAGATTTTTTCGTTGAATTATTCAGGATACAAACGATAACTTTATCAAAAATCTGTGCTGATCTCGTTATAACATCTATATGTCCCAGAGTAACCGGATCAAAGCTACCTGGGTAAATAACTGTACTCATTATCTAGCCTTTCTCACATATGAAGATATGCTTATTTGTCTTGTAATTCTTAGTTTTGTAAATCTTGAATCGGGTATTCTCAAGGAAACTGAAATCTTCCTCAAGCTTCGACTCAACTATGATAGTATAATCCGGATTACGGAACTCCTTAGTATTAAGGATTTCCAAAACCTCCTTTTCAAATCCATGTCCATATGGTGGATCAAAGAAAAGGATATCAAAATCTATACGACTTAGTTTCCTGAGATAACTTATAACATCCGATCTTACCAGTTCTGCTTCATTCTCGAACTTAGTAAAATGGATATTCTGCTTGATCACTTCATAAGCATCCTTATTGTTCTCAACAAGAACTGCTCTCTCTGCGCCACGAGACAAAGCCTCAATTCCAACGGCGCCGCTTCCAGCAAATCCATCCAGAAATAAAGATCCCGGAACTTCCATCTGTATACAATTAAACAGAGTTTCCTTATACTTATCCGCTGTAGGTCTGGTATTATCACCCTCCAGAGTTTTAAGTGGAAGACTCCTTCTAGTTCCCGCAATAACTCTCATAATAATCCAATATACCATATAATGTGTAATAGAACAACATTTTTATTCAAAAAGTACAAAACCTAGCGGTATAATTAGTCATCTGTACTAATCTGATTCTTTAGCCACTTGCCTGCATCGCTTAGATCATCATCTGACCAGCCAGATGTCTTTGAACATCCAGAGTCAATAAGTGCTGATGTTTCATTCTTATTGCAAAGGCTCCAACCAGCATATGAAAGATTATATTCATCGATCATATCAAACCAGTCTTCAGCAGAATCATAATCGATTGCTCCATTTCCTGATGCATCACATATACTGAACTCTGAAATAAAAACGCAAAGTCCTTTATCATGAGCTGTCTTAACCTTGCTTCTGATATTATCTTTATGTGTTGCCGCATAGAAATGAGTTGTATAAGCTATATTATCCTGTCCTGTGATAGGATCATCCGCAGCCTGATCAACATCCTGAGACCATGTAGGTGTACCTACTATTATGATAGCATCCTTATCATTAGCTCTGATTACAGGAATGACTGTTTCAGCGTACTCCTTAATATCAGGCCAGGTTGTGCTTCCATTTGGCTCGTTACATATCTCATATAATACATTATCGTAATCTGCATACTTTGCTGACATCTCATCAAAGAACACTACAGCCTCATCCTGATTGTCCTTTGGATTAGTATCATGAAGAATATGCCAGTCAATGATCACATACATTCCAAGTTCGGTAGCATACTCAACACCATCCTCAACAAGTCCCTTAAGCTTAGACTTATCACCGTCCTGGCAATAACCACCAGACTCTGATGTATACATAGCAAGTCTTATAACATTTGCACCCCACTCATCGCGAAGAGTCTGGAATGCATCTTTATTAACATATTCAGGGAACCAGGCAAGACCATGAGTGCTTACCCCCTTAAGCTGATACTGCTTACCATCCTTATCTACCACATCCGTTCCATCGATAGAAAGCTTACCATGATTCTCAAGAGGTGTACCTGATTCAGGCTCAATCTTCTCCTTCTTGGATTCAGCCTTCTCCTCAGCTGACTGAGTTGTAGGCTCTTCTTTAAGCTCTGTATATTCCTCGCCGCCAACATAAAGTGTCGCAGCCTTCTCTGCATCATTACTGCTCTTATACTTCACCTGAAGACCCATCTCTATATTACCACCCTTAGGGATAGTTCCATTATAATCAACCGCAGTAATTGTAAGATTATCGCCTGATATCTTATAATCACCATTCCAGTTGTCGCCTATCTCGCCACCCTTAAATCCTGCGATAACAACCTTCCAGTCTGAAACATCTTCCTTAGACTTATTATCAATCCTGATATTATACTGATAAACATACTTATCGCCGTCCTGCCAGTTACCAGCATCTTCTACCTTAACAGAACAAGCCAGCTTTTTTTCATCACTGTTTGTTGATGAAGCCTTCTCAGTGGTTTCTTCAGTATCATCCTCAGCTACCTCTTCTTCAGTTGCAGCCTCAGTTGTAGCCTGAGTAGTTGTCTCAACTGCCTTACTTCCAGCATCATCTTTGTTACCTAGCGTATACACGATAAATATCGCCATAGCGACAATAGCAACAGCCATAACACCAATAATGATTAGTAACGATTTTCTCTCTTTCAACTTAGTTCTCTCCTGTAGTATATTATTTAACCTCGAATTATATGATTTGCATACAGCTGAATCACGCAAGCAATTTTCTAAATATTTCGAGCAACCTTCTATAAACTGCATTATCGCTCGGCTAAAACTCGTAAAAATGCCTTTTATAAGAGATTCAGACCGGAGGTCAGTAGAAGGATAGCATTTTTACTCAGACAAAACCGCTCGCGATGCAGTTTATGAAGCTTGCTCTTTATATTTTACGAAAATTGTGCTATCGATTCATCTATATGCAAATCAATAATTCGAATCAAATATCATCTATGATGAGCGATAGGTCCTGTGCTAGGCGAAGCATATCCGCATGCTTATAGATATCGGCGATACGGAAGTTAAGATCACCGCTCTGGCGAATACCAAAGAAGTCTCCAGGGCCACGAAGGCGAAGGTCCTCTGATGCGATAAAGAAGCCATCATTGGATTCCTCCAATACTTTAAGCCGTTCCATAGACTCTTCAGTTTTCTTTACATTTATAAAGATACAATAACTTTGTAGTGAGCCTCTGCCCACACGTCCCCTCAGCTGATGAAGCTGAGCCAGACCAAAACGTTCTGCATTCTCTATCATCATTACGGTTGCATTTGGATTGTTGATACCAACCTCAATGACCGTAGTAGATACTAACACATCTATATCTCTTTTGACAAAGTTTTCTAATATTTCATGTTTTTCGGATTCTTTCATCTTTCCATGGAGGTAAGATACTCGCACTCCGGAGCCAAGTTTTTCTTGGAGATCCTCGCTGTAGTTAATAACATTTTCTGCGTCAACCGTTTCACTCTCTTCAACCATAGGACAGATAACGTAGACCTGTTCTCCAGCTCCCACACGTTCTCTTATAAACTTATAGGCCGCAGGTCTATAGTCCGTTCCCACAACGCAGTTATATATACTCTTACGGTCTGCAGGCATATCCTTAATTACAGAAATATCCATATCCGCATATAGAATGATAGCCAAGGTTCTAGGAATAGGCGTTGCACTCATAATAAGAATGTTTGGCATGTCGCCCTTCTCTGCAAGCTTTTCTCTTTGCTTAACTCCAAAGCGATGCTGCTCATCTGTTATAACAAGTCCTAACTCTTTAAACTCCGTAGCATCCTGTATAATGGCATGGGTTCCTATAACTATATCGCAGATGCCATCTTTAAGCTCCTGGTAAACTGTACGTTTATCTTTCGCCGTCATGGATCCAGTTAAGAGACGAACAGTAATCTTATATGGCTTCAGCATCTTTGAGATATCCTCGTAATGCTGCATGGCAAGCACTTCAGTAGGCACCATCAGCGCACCCTGATAACCGGAAATGGCATTCATAAGCAGAGCTATTACTGCAACCACTGTCTTACCCGATCCAACATCTCCCTGAATAAGACGACTCATCATGTAGTCAGATTCAAGATCACGTGTTATATCCTCTACAGCCGCCTTCTGTCCTTCAGTTAAAGAGAACGGAAGTCCCGCGATAAATCCATCACGTTTCGCTTTTGCCTCATCATTTATTTTATGATGATTGCTTTCTACTACCGTCTTTTCCTTAAGCTTTCTTACATTGATAAGAAACTCCAGGAATTCATCAAGGGCAATTCTTTTTATCGCATCTTTAAGCCCCTCTTCATCATCAGGGAAATGGATACGCATTATAGCCTCGCCCCGACCCATGAGTCCATACTTTTCTATTATATCATCCGGAAGATAATCAGGCAGAGTCAGAACCGTATCACGCAGTTGTTCTATAGCTCTGGTAATAGAATTATTTGTTATACCACTCTTTAATGGATATATAGGACGAAGGGTACTGAGCATCTTCTGATAATTGAACTGAGTGAAGAACTCAGGCATCTCCATAACCCTCATAGGCCCTTTGATCTTTATGGTGCCATAGAAAATATATGATTCGCCCTTATGAAACTGGGATTTAAGATATGGTTTGTTGAACCAGACCATTCGTAGACTACCGGTGGAGTCTGACGCAGAAAGGGAGGTAATATTATATCTCCTGCCTCGTCTTTCTTCAACGTAGGATACCACCTTGCAAAAAACAGCAACCCTGTCTCCTTCACTAACTTCAGCGACAGAGACAGGCTCACTGTATTTCTTATAAGACCTTGGGTAATAGGTGATTAGGTCACCCACAGTGGAGATTCCAAGTCGTCCAAACTGCTGTGCTGTCTTCTCACCTATTCCTTTTATATTTTGTATATTATCTTCTAATCTCATGAAATCTACTCAACAGATAAGATATAGTAATAGATTGGCTGACCACCATAGCGAAGATCCACATCAAGATCCTCGTACTTTTCTGAAAGGAAACCAGCCAGTTCTTCAGCCTCTTCCTTAGTCACATCCTCGCCGTAATAGAGACTGATAAGTCCACTGTCCTCATCTACAAGAGTATCGATAAGATCCTTTGTAACATCAACAACTTCAGTACCAACAGCATCGATACCGTTATCCGAGATTCCCATAATGTTGTTCTTGCGAATCTCTTTACCTTCTATAGAAGTATCACGAACGGCAAATGTTATCTCACCGGTTTTTATTCCAAGAAGCGCTTCTTTCATACCCTCAAAGTTTTCTTCTGGCTCCACTGCCTCATTGAAACTGAGCATAGCCGCAATACCCTGTGGGATAGAACTGCTAGTTACAACAAATATCTTCTTATCTTCAACTATATCAGCCGCCTGATTAGCCGCAAGAACTATGTTCTTATTATTTGGAAGGATAAATACATTCTCAGCATTAACCTTTTCGATAGCCGATACAATATCATCCGTACTTGGATTCATAGTCTGACCACCGCGGATAACATAGTCTACACCTATCTCTTCAAAGATAGTTGATAGACCATCACCAGCAGAAACCGCAACAAAGCCATATTTCTTTGGAGGCTCATTATTTACAACCTCTTCAAGTTCTGACTTAGCATCTTCATCTTTATCAGACTTTTCATATGGAATAGCAAATGATATTCTCTCGTTATGCTCTTCACGCATGTTGTCAACCTTACAACGAGTAAGCTGACCATATTCAAGACCCTTCTCGAATGCCTGTCCAGGATGATTAGTATGAACATGAATCTTGAGCACCTCTTCGTCCGCAACGCATACAAGAGAATCACCAATAGATAAAAGAAACTCTTTAATCTTATCTATCTCTTTATCATCTAACTCCTTCTCAAGAAGGACAATAAATTCTGTACAATAACCAAACTTTATATCAGCTGTAGAGATATCATCTCTGCTGCTTCCTTTTGCGCTAGGAATCTCTTCAAGAAGACCAGCACCTCTGGCAGGAGTAACTGTAGCTGCACCATCTTCTAAAATGGCTGGTTCGCCCTTAAGCGCCATAAGGAAACCACGCATGATTTCCATAAGTCCCTGTCCACCAGAATCAACAACACCAGCTTCCTTAAGAACAGGAAGGAGTTCAGGTGTACCAGCAAGTGCTTCATCACCTGCAATAACAATCTTTTCAAGATACTCTATGATATCATCCTCAGTTGAAAGAAGTTCTGAAGCTTTCTCAGCCATAGCTCTGGCAACTGTAAGGATTGTACCTTCTTTAGGTTTCATTACTGCCTTATATGCAGTTTCGGTTGCGTGAGCAAAAGCTGAAGCTATAACCTCAAGAGAAATCTCTTCCTTATCTTTTATATCACGACAGAAACCACGAAGCAGCTGTGAAAGGATTACACCAGAGTTACCTCTGGCACCTCTAAGTGAGCCCCCCGATATAGCCTTTGTAAGGCTGGCGATAGTTGGCTTATCAAGACTCTTAACCTCAGCAACTGCTGACATGATTGTAAGAGTCATATTAGTTCCTGTATCTCCATCAGGTACAGGGAACACATTTAGCTCATTGATATATTCTTTCTTATTACTGATATTATTAGCACCGGAAATAAATACCTCTTTGACAAAATCCGCTTTAATATCCTTAACTAACATCAATCTTTTCCTCCAGACATACGAAGAATGAGTCTAGTCAATGACTCTGACACCTTCAACGTACACATTAATTTTATTCACCTTCATATTGGTGTAATCTTCTACCTGATACTTTACTGTGCTTATCAGATTATCAACTACAGTTCTGATATTTACTCCATAAGCAACAATAATGTGGAAATTGATATCAAGTCCATCATCATCAAGCTTAACACTTACGCCACGACTCACATTATCTCCCTTAAGAAGCTTAGCAAGACCATCCTTTACGCTAAGGCTGGCCATTCCAACGATACCAAAGCAGTCAAGCGCAGCATGTCCTGCAAACTGAGCTATAACTTCGTTATCTATATATATATCACCATTTTCGTTTTCCATAAGCTTAGACATATGAAACCTCCTCTCATATTATAAGGCCTTTCATCCAAATTCTAGGATGACACTTCTGTCATTATACAAAATATACCGATAATAATCAAATATAGATAATACACTATAATATAGTAAGAAATCCCTGCAAGACGTAAAAAAGCCAGCCATACTTAAGTATGACTGGCTGCTTAGTTCATCTTAATCTTAAACTATGCACGCTCTACCTTACCTGATCTAAGGCACTTTGTACAAACATAGATAGTCTTAGGAGAACCATCGACCTTTGCCTTGACTCTCTTGATATTAGACTTCATAATTCTATTAGATCTTCTATGTGAGTGGCTCACATTGTTTCCAAAATGAACTGACTTATCGCAGTAAAAGCACTTAGCCATCCCTTGGCACCTCCTTTAACTAAGAAACTGAGGTCTAGATTTATTCTCTCCAGACTCGCAACATTTGGTAGTCTAACATATTTAATAACCTAATGCAAGTTATTTTTCTATTTTTTTTGCAACCACTACATATCTACCTTCATTAGTGTGATATGCACAGGTAGAAAGTGTAAGCAGCTTCTCTCCATATTCAGCAGATTCTTCAATCTTATATGGAGTTAAAGACTTAACCTTATCAACATAAGCATTAAATTCTGTCTCATCATCAGCATCAAAAAATTCATAATACTTAAATGAAGCGGAATCATTTTCATCTATCTGTGTTCTAAACGCTGCTATAACTTCATAAGTTCCATCTTCCATAAGAGTATTAAAATAGATGGTCTTATGTTCATTATAAAAGCTTTCACTCTCATACTGAAGCAACGCATGGAACATAGTTCCCGCCTTCATATTATGTCCATAGATAAGAGTATTATCTTTTCCCTTTAACGGATTAGATCCAGCCGCCGCAAAAAGTGTACCAGAAGAACTATAATCGCCATAGAAATCCATATGCAGATACTTTTGTTCATCACTTGGAGTGTACATTACAGGATAATCAACATTTGTTCCTGGAATAGTAAGCCAGCCAACAAAGTCTTCATTCTTTGTATATACATCAGAAAACTTAGTCTGAACAAGATTTCCTTCAATCGTCTCGTAGGAGATATAATCATTATCCCTCTCCTTGCCAGTTTCAGGATCCTTAGAACCTTCTTCCTTAACAAGTTTCTTTATATCGTCAAATGAATTCTCTGCTTTTTTTATCTTATAGAAGTAAAAACCAAGATATGAACCTGAACCAAGGAATATAAGAATAAAGATAACAAGAAGCGTATTAAGAACAGCTGTTTTTTTCTTCCTCTTCTTCTGCTTCTGCTCAGCCTCTCTTTTTGCTTCAAGAGAACTTTTTTTCTTCATTATCTCCGCTCTGGAGATTCTCTTATCTAATTCATCAGCTTCATCATATCTATTTCTAGGCTTTTCTTCGCTAGGTTTTTCATAGCTTACACTTTGAGCACCGCTAGAAACAGAACTAGCCACCGGCTCAGCAGCCTTCGGAATATCGCCACGTCTAAGAACCGACTCAGGCTTTAGTACATCCGATATAGTTTCACGCTTTGGTGCCTCAGGAATATCATCCTCAAATTCAGGCTTAGCTGGCTTCTTAGTAGATGCACCTTTAAGTTTTATAGGAGACTTCTTAGAAGGTTCTTCATCCAGAGACTCCCATTTATCTTTCATCTTAGGAGCAGTTTCCTGTTTTACAGGTTCCGGCTTTACAGGCTCCGGTTTAACAGGCTTTTCCTCCTCTGGATCATCAGGTACTATATCACGCTTAACCGGTTCAGATATCGGAATAGGTTCCGGATCAGGAGCAGACTTTGCCGCATTTGCAGATGCAGCAGGTGAATCAGACACTAAACTCGAAGCAGAAGTAACACTAGAATCCGAGGTGGTAGCGCTTGAATCCGAAGCAGGCGTAGATGAATCCGATGTATATCTACGTAGTATTTCTTCAATTTCTTCTGGATTATATGCCACTTTTTAATACCTCTTTGTTCCCCAAAGTTTAGCTTTCTTTAATGATAAATATTCACTGTAGGCATTTTCCAAAATCTGTTTCTCATTAGGAAACTTAAGCAAATGGTATGCCTCGTGATACTTATAATAACCAGAATCACAAAAATATTCTTCCTTCTGTGGCTTACTGTAAAAGCTTTCGCCCATCATAAGGAACCAATGAACATCCTTGCTTACAACATCGTTATAGGTAGAAAAAGTATAACTACTCTTACCTATATATTTTATAATCGTCGCATCCGCACCAGTCTCTTCCTTTACTTCACGAATTGCTGTCTCGCGATGTTCTTCACCTTCTTCAACAGTGCCCTTAGGAAGAACCCAGCCTTCGTAACGATTCTTATAATTCTTGTATAAAAGAAGTATCTTTCCTCGAAAGATAACCACACCTCCACAACTAATTGCTTCAACCAAGTGCAATCCCTCCTATCTTCTGGTGCGAAAATATGCAGTCAATTAACGGATGACCGCATTCACAATCGATTATACATCATAAAACTCTTATAAACAACCCGACGAACTTTGAAACTTTTGTGACAAAATATGGAAGGATCTATTCAGTCACGTTGCCGTAGTAAGCATCAAATACTTTTGATGCCACATAGGTTCCCGAAGTCTGATTAGTTGTGTAATCTTCTACTACTACACTTATAACAATATCCGGATTTTCTACATTTGAAAATCCAACAAACCAGGAATTACAGTTACCACTATTATCATACTCAGCAGTACCCGTCTTACCCGCAACTGTATATGGCTTACCACCAAGATACTGAGTAGCTGTACCATCTGTTACAACCTGCTGAAGCATAGGTATTATGTCCTGAGTAATTTCCGGATCAATTACTGAACCATAAGACTTTGACTTATAGCGAGTCATCTGAACCCCATCCGCATTTTCTATAGCATCCACAAAGCTTGGTTTCATCATTACTCCGCCATTAGCTATTGCCTGCATGATGAGCGCGTTGTGCAGTGGTGTAATGAGTGTATCTCCCTGTCCGATCACAGTCTGTGGAATCTCAGAATAATTACTATCCGCTGTAAGTTTAAACTGAGATCTGGAATATTCTCCATCATATGGAAGTTCTCCATTATATAGAAGCTGCTCAGCAAACTTATTTAGTTCGCCAATATTTATCTCATTACATCCTATATTTGCCACACTAGTGTTACAGCTATGAGCCAGCGTGCCCGCCAGATCAAGTTCACCATGAGCTGCACTGTTACTACATCTGATAGAAACGCTGTTAAAGATATCAGATCCGTAGCATACGTGGTAATAGTTCTCATAATCAGGATGTTCTTTGATATACTCCATTAGAGTTATAACCTTAAATGTTGAACCTGGCGCATAAAGACCCTGGGTAGTTCTATTAAGAAGAACAGTACTTGAGCTGCCTGCTTCACTATGCACATCCGCCCAAACGTTGTCGATATCATTTGGATCAAAAGTCGGATTTGAATACATCGCAAGTATTCTGCCTGTAGACGCCTCAAGCGCAACAACTGCACCCTGTGCATCTCCAAGAGCATCAGCAGCAGCCTGCTGAAGATTTACGTCAAGAGACGTTACTATGGTATCTCCCGGATTCTTTTCCGAACCAATATCATGTCCCACTTTATCTACGATATTTACATGAGACCTCATCAGATTGAAACCTTCAGAAAGTTCAATTCCTGAACTACCATATCTGTCATATCCAACCGAATGAGCAAATAGACTACCATAAGGATAGTATCTGGTCTCCTTGCCATCCTCATCAATATTGGTTGTTGCAAGAACAGTTCCATCACTGGCAACGATATCACCACGGATTACATATTCATCAAAACTGTCCTGTCTCTTATTAGAAGTATTAGCCACAACCTGTTCAGTATCATCTTTCACCATAAAATAGATAAGATAACTGAACATTCCGATGAAGATCAGAACGAACATGTAGGTCATAAAAACCAACGGTTTATTTTTTATTTGATTTTTCTTTACTCTTTCGCGTTCTTTCTCGAGAAATGCCTTCATTTCCGGAGACATTCGAGTTGCCCCCTCCTGAGACCTCTCTGTACGCGATTCTTTCTCTTTCTTTCTCAAAATCGTCAGCCTCTTTACTAACTAATATATATACATATTGCACTATGGCAAAACATATAAGTGTACTGAAAACGCTACTCATACCGTAGCTTATAAGTGGCAGTGTTACACCGGTAGACGGAATAAACTTTATGGCACCGCCAATATTTAGAAATACCTGGAGTATGTAGCATATAGCTATTCCAAAGGTAACGTACTTATAAAATGGCTGCTTACATTTCATTGCTATATTCTGCATCGCAATGAAACTGCTAAGATAAATAAGAATAAGCGCCAGACCAAATATAACTCCCAGTTCTTCACATATAGCAGAGAATATAAAGTCACTCTCAGCAACAGGGATCAGATAAGGCATTCCTTTACCAAGGCCAGTTCCAGCAAATCCTCCCGTACCTATAGCAAAAAGAGATTCACAAACCTGATATCCTTCTGTCTGCTGATATGCAAAAGGATCCTGCCAAGCATGAACTCTGACAACTATATGAGAGAACAGTGTATCCTTAAACAGCATATATCCAAGGGCACACGCTGCTACCAAAAGGACAATCCCGAGTATTGGGAATATTGGTCTTGATGTTGCAAGATAGACCATGGAGAAATATACAACATAGAAAAGCATTACTGCTCCAAAGTCTTTTTCAATAACAAGCACCAGCATAAATGCCGCAGATATAGCAGCGTTTATAACCAGCTCTTTTAGAGTGGAAAGCTTTACAAGGGAGCTTGCCACAAAGAATATAAATATGATCTTTACAAACTCCATAGGCTGGAGTGATATAAATCCAAGATTGATCCAGTTACGGGATCCATTAACCTCTTTTCCTATAACCGGAAGGAATACAGATAGTAGTAAAAAGATACCAAGTATTCCAAAAAGAATATAATGATTCTTTAGATTCCTGAACTTTCCAAGTATAAATGGAATAAATATAGTTACCGCAAGTCCGATACTCGCCAGGATAAACTGTCTTACAGCAAGTTTAGGACTAAGTCTCAGTAGTACCGTGTATCCTATAAGCATCAGGAATGCAACGTTATTGGTCATAAGCTTTGAAGAGTTCTTATAAAATACTCTAAAGAGAACAATATAGAGTATAGCAATAAGAATTTCTACAAGATAATAAACAACAACTCTGGTATCCTTCATATTAACAAAAAGCATGATATGACAAAGAAAATGGATCATAAAGATGTAGAATATCTGCTTATTCAGATTATTATTCCTCTTCTCTCTGTCCTTAGCTGTAAAGTAGGTATAGCATTTGATGGTATATAATGCCATAAAGACCAGCACCAGATATTTAGATATGTTACATATAAGATTAGCCATGCCGTACTTATATACCTTTCTCAATGTGTCCCTGCGTATATCGCTTTTTATCTATATATTTTGGATGATCTTTTATTACATCCAAGACCTCATCCGGAGTCTCATCTGTAAAGCTTACAAACTTTCTAAGTTTATATCTAATTAGTGAATCTGTGTGTTCATGAAGACTTAGCGGATAATCATTCAGAATGACGTTATAACCTAAGCCATGTCCACATACAACATCTAACCTATGCCCCTTAGAATCCTGCAAAACACCTTCGGTGTCACGAAGACCCGCAGTGACCATAAGAGGAATCTTTCCATAACACATAGCAAAGCATTCAGTGTTATACTTAAGTTCACCCACTTCTTTAAGAGTAAGTTCTAAAGAAGATTCAAACCATATCTTTCCAGAGAATCCATAGGAATCTTCAAGAAGACTTCTTATCTCGCGAACCGCCAAATCATTATAAGCATATAAAGAATTTGCCAAGATAAAATCTTTATTCTTAAATAGCTTTACTGAAAAGGCCAGGTCATCGATGGATCTAATATATAGTCCATTTATTTCATCAAGATAATTCTTTACACCATCTGAATCTGACGACAGACCATCAAAAGTATCACGGATCCAGGCACCACCCCGATCAATATGCGGCAACCCCAGATATATTCGAACGTTAAAATGTTCCTTCTTAAATCCTCTTAGTTTATCAATAGAATTTTTAAGACTTTGAGTATCATAACCACCAAGTCCTGCATCCAAAATAATGATAGCATCACCTGAAATACAGGTAAGCTCCTGCGGATATTCTCTAAGGAAAACATCCAGCTGTTCCGGATAAGAAAAACCATACATCTGATGATTTTCGTGATAGTTTTTCTTTGAATCTCCCTCAAGAGAAATGGAATCTAAACTCTTCACTTTAGCCGAATAACGTTTAGCAGTTTCACACACTGCATTCTTCAGTGAATCTATGGCTCTTCTTCTCAGTTCGCTTATATCGCCAATCCTGACAAAGATATTATCACCTATCTCAACATCTAAATTCGTAAGATCAAAGACCGTATTTCCAAGACCTGCAACCTTAGATCTTATTGTCGCTTCATCAACAGGTCTGTTGGTTGCTTCTCCAACCATAGGTCCTTCTTCTGTAACAGAGGTATCTTTACATTTAAAGGTTATACTCAGGTTCTCGCCACTTACAGCTTTAACCTTACCGCTAATATCTATCTTTCTGTCATCAGCCAGAAGTTTTTCATAATAATCCACCAAAACCTTAGATCTAGTACGATATATATTGGTTCCCTTAGATATCCTCTTGGTTTCTGGTGCATTAAGGGTTACAAACTCACCTTCCTTTACCGAAACATTAGAGGTTATGGATATAGGTTCCGTAACATCTATAAGAAGTTCATCCTGTTTATCCAGATTCTTCTCAGCCTTAAAACTGATTGCTCCACCTGAAACCTTACTTACAGATCCAAGCTTAACTCCTCGTCTTCCTGGCATACTGCTGTCGATAAGCTGACTATCCCACTGTTCCTCAGTTCTTTCAGGCGTTCTATTCATATAACCAGAAGAAAAGCCACCTCGATTAAATATATCAAGAAGTCTGGAATTAAAGTAATCTACTCTCTCAGGACTAAATCTTCCATCTATATATTCATCAACAAGAGTACGATATGCTTCAACAGTCGCCGCAGTATAGTACTCATTCTTCATTCGTCCTTCTATCTTGAGACTGTCTATTCCAGCATCAACCATATCAGGAATATACTCCAAAGAGCATAAGTCTCTCATGGACATGAGATACTCGCCATTATACTTCTGTCTGCATGGCTGAGCACAGCGACCACGATTTCCACTTCTTCCACCCATCATAGAGCTCATAAGGCATCGCCCACTGTAGCAAAGGCACATAGCACCATGTACGAAAGCTTCAACCTCTACTCCCACCTCTTTAATACGGGCAATCTCGCGAATATTCATTTCTCGTGCAGCAACAACACGGGACGCTCCCAAATTCTTTGCTAAGCAAGCCCCCTCAGGAGTCAGTATATTCATCTGGGTGCTTGTATGTATCTCCAGACCTGGAAGTGTTTCACGCACGAGCCTCATTATGCCAAAATCTTGAATCAATACAGCATCTAAACCAGCCTCATAAAGAGGAACTAGCATATCATAAACACGTGACACTTCATCATTCTTTATAAGTGTATTACATGTAAGATAAATCTTCACACCATAAAGATGAGCAAGATCAATTGCTTCTATTAATTCTTCAGAACTAAAATTATCAGCATAGGCTCTTGCCCCAAAAGAATTCCCCGCTAGATAACAGGCATCCGCGCCAGCTGCTATAGCAGCCTTAAGGGATGACATATTACCACACGGGGCTAAGATTTCAGGTCTACTCATCATATTATTAATCACTTCTTATCTTTCTCTGCTTCAAGCTGTACCAGCTTCTTTTGCAGAGCATTTACTTGCTCCTTATATTCTTCAACCAGTTTCAGCGCAGCCTCATGTTTTATCTGAGACTCAATAACTTCATGTCTAAGCTCGTAAAGCTGCTGTTCTTTATCTGAATTATCTCCCGCAGTTTCATCAGCCTTAGCCTTAGCCTTAAAATAGTCATCAGCAATATTTAGTGCAAGAAGAACACCCTGATACTCTATATTCATTCTACGGTATTCCTCAGATGTCTTACACTCTGCTATCTTACCATTAATATATGTTGCGATATTCTGAAGATACTCTTCACCTTCAAAACCGCTAAGTGTATAAACCTTATTATTTATTACTACAGGAATATCTATCTTCTTCTGTCCCATAATGCACCTCTTTAACTTAGTAAGTAATCAAGTTTCAAATGTTTATATGCCTTTTCAGTAACCACGCGTCCTCTTGGTGTGCGGTTGATCAGTCCATTCTTTATCAGATATGGTTCATATACATCTTCAATCGTTCCTGAATCCTCACCAATAGCTGCCGCAAGAACATCAAGACCAACTGGGCCACCGCCAAAGTTATTGATGATCGTAAGAAGAATATTTCTATCTGTATCATCAAGACCAAAGCTATCTACATCTAGCTTATCAAGAGCACTTTTAGCGACATTATAATCAATTTTACCTTGATGTTCAACCTCAGCAAAATCCCTGACTCTCTTCAAGAGTCTGTTAGCCAAACGTGGTGTTCCCCTGGATCTCTTTGCAATCTCAAGAGCTCCCTCATCATCAACCTCAATCCCAAGAACCTTAGCCGATCTGATAACAATACTCATAAGATCAACTACAGAATAAAGATCAAGGCGGTTCACTACACCAAATCTATCGCGAAGTGGTGCCGAAAGCATACCAGCTCTTGTAGTCGCTCCAATAAGTGTAAATTTAGGAAGTTCAAGTCTTATTGACTTTGACTGTTCTCCCTTTCCGATAATTATATCTATAACAAAGTCCTCCATAGCTGGATACAGGACTTCTTCAACCTGTTTACTAAGTCTATGAATCTCATCAATGAAAAGAACATCATTAGGAGAAAGCTGACTTAGTATTGCAGCAAGTTCACCTGGTTTTTCTATCGCAGGACCAGATGTTATCTTGATATTCACTCCCATCTCCTCTGCAACTATAGTTGCAAGTGTTGTCTTTCCAAGACCTGGAGGACCATATAAAAGAACATGATCCAGTGGTTCTTTACGTTTTTTAGCCGCTTCTATAAAAACCTGAAGATTCTTCTTAACCTTGTCCTGACCAATATACTCATTCAGAGAACGAGGACGCAGGCTTCTTTCCAGAGTTTCCTCTTCAAGCTTTGATTCAGTTGTAATAATACTATCTCTCATACATAAGAACCTATATAAACTTAAGTGCCGCTACAATAAGCTGTTCTGTTGTCATTCCATCAGCACCTTCAACTTTTCTGATAGCCTTTAGAGCTGCTGTATTGGAATAACCAAGTGAGCAAAGAGCCTCTGCTGCATCAGATACATTTGATGCCGTTGCATCACCGTCTGCATCAGCAGATACTGTCTCAAATATTGTTCCTTCAAGACTAAGCTTATCGCGCAACTCAAGTATAACCTTCTGAGCTGTTTTGGGGCCAATTCCATTTGCCTTGCTTATTGTCTTATAATCATTAGACATTATGGCAGCTGCAAGATTATCCGGACCAAGTTCATCAAGTATGGAAAGCGCTCCTTTAGGTCCTACACCATTAACGGATATAAGTTGTTTAAAAAGCACTTTCTCGTGAGGACTAAGGAAACCAAATAGTCTGATATCGTCCTCTTTAACTTCCATATATGTAATGATCTTCACGTCACTGTTTATAGCAGGAAGTCTGCGGATCACATCCGAATATGTTAATATCTCGTATCCTATCCCGCCAGATTCCACAACTACGCTTCCAGTAGTAACCTCTCTCAGGATGCCATTAATATAAGCAATCATAATATACCCCTAAAATGAAAGAGTGCTACAATGTACCTTGCAGCACTCATCATATTATCATATGAATCTTTATCGATTTACAGGAACTCGAAGTCATCTGACTCTTCCTCACCATCACCGATCATAACCTTGTTAGGTTTTCTAGCTTCCTCAATCTCACCTACGAATACATCATCACCGTCTCCGCCGAAGATATCATCGGAACTATCCTGCTGGAAGAACTTTGAAGTAGCTGATTCATCTTCCTTCTTCTCAGCTTCGTCATCTTTCTTTGAAGATGTCATCTTAATCTTGCCGTTTGAAGAACTTGAAGTATCTTCGAATACATCCTCAAAAGGATCTTCAACCTTAGTCTCAGTCTTTACTTCTTCTTTCTTCTCTTCCTTAGCTGGCTCAGCCTTAGCAGAATCGTCAGAACCTGACTTTTCCATCTCGTACTTAAGCATGTTAAGTTCTTTTACTAAAGCTTCTTTCTCATCTCTTAATTTCTTATTTTCTGTAAAGAGCTCATCATACGCTCTATATACAGTATCAACATACTGATCTACGTCAGTCTTCTTATAACCAAAAAGTCCTTTGCCAAAATTATGTGACCTAATGTCTGTAGGTTGCATCATAGCCGTATCACCCTCCAATAAATAATGTACCATGTCCGTCATAGAACGCACATATTGATTATAACATATTTTATGTTACTTTCAACACTTAATTTCACTTACGTTCCCACATTTTTTTGTTGAAAAATACAAGGTTTTTTTCACTTCTTTGTGCTTCTCATTATAGCACAAATCATATAAGAAATGTAGTCATAAATTAAAGGTTTATATCCAAGAAAACTGTCATCCAGCATGATGAACCCTGATCTATCTCGAGCATTTTCCTTATAGAGAGGACATTTGCCTTCGTAGCCCTTAAATACAGGAACAAAATATCCTTCTTTAACCTCAAAACCATCGGATTCTTTAGTACCATAATAGTATCTGAGCGTCCCAACAAATACAGGCAAACTGACGATTATAGTATCATCTTCGGCTTTTACGCTACATCCGTCTATACTTGTGAATATCGGTCTGATCAGAGGATTATCAAGGCGCGCCTCTACCTCAAAGATCAGTCTTTCATTCTTGCTTTTCACATTATACTTTATGTCAGAAAAATAGCCTTTAGTGATACCATCTATACCAAGGACAGCACCAAGATATAGCATTCCTTCCATATCATCACGATTATGTCGTAGAACTAATTCTCTGTTTTTCCCATTCTTTAATGAAAGATATTCCAGATATACCTCAATAAGCTGACCACCATTATACATATCCACGCGGTCGATACCTAGATATTTTTCTATAGTCTTCTGCTTAATATTAGGCAATCCCAACGCATACTTGTATGGTTTAATACACTTCATCAGATCAAACGAAACTATATCAGTAAAGCAATTCTTTATATCAATACCTAGCTTTCGTTTTATCATCTGTATTCTTTTTGTTATATAAGGGATATCAAAACGGTCACCATTAAATTCGATCAACACATCATAATCCCTTATCATTTCACCGAAGGTTTCTATCATCTCCGGCTCTGATTTACCATCATCATTGAAGAGCTGGATTATCTGCCACTCTCCATCAACATATACATTCAGTCCAATGATATAAGTAAAGGAATAATCCGGCGAAAGACCTGTAGTCTCTATATCAAACATACAGACACGCTTTCCCTCAAAAAACTTAGGTACCAGGTCAAAGTCCTTTACTCTGTCATGTGGAATTTTCTCAACAATTTTTTCCATACCGCCATTATAACACAAAAATAACACCTCAAGGGGTGTTATTTTGGCGGCTGATCCGCCCGTAAGTTTTCACCTGCTGTAAGGCAGGTTTTTTTATTTCTTTCTCTTTTGCCTAATTTCCTTAGCATTCATCTTTAAATATTCATAAGATGAATTATCAGCTAGATCAAGATAATAGTCTAACTTTGATGATCCGATTTTATATAAGATATGTAAAGCCATAATCTTCTGATACTCATCATGCTCATAAATATTTCGCTCCCAGAAGCGTTCTGCATATTCCTCGGCTTTATCCGGATATAATACAGCAAGTGACTCTAGTGCCATTCTCTCAGTATATTCATCCCCGGATTCTAGGAACTCGAATATCAGTGGTTTTATCTCACCATCTTCTGCGTGATTTTTCAGGCACTCTGCAAACTGCCATTTAGCATTTATATATGGTGTCCTTAACACTAACTTACAAAGAAAGCTATACCATTCAGGACTTAGTTCTTTTATAACCGACATGCACTCATTGTCCCTGGCAATCGTATAAAGCAGATCATCTATAGTATCTGCTGACACCTCATCAGGTTTTAATCCATCAGTAACATAAAGTGCTGCACTTACCATGTTTCCAAATTCCATATAGTCAAGTTCCCACTCACCGTTATCATTTTTTTCATCAAACTCCGGATGAGTTTTTCTTGCCAAGGCTTTAAATTCATCAACTGCCATATGAAGTTTTTCTATTAGATTATTTTCTTCCATAGCTATTAACCGATCTCTTCATAATACTACATAAAGAATCTAACTGGTTCCGGAACTTCTAATACTTCGTCAGACAGCTCAGCAACCCAATCTTCTTGTTCAGCCCATTCAACAAATTCTTTAATCATTTTTAATTCCTCTTTGAAACCATTATTATATATCAAGTATTATACGCAAATAACCCATTTACGAAAATCTAAATTATATCCAATATGTTTAAATAGCCTCTATAAAAGCTTTAAAAATCTTCCTGCTGTTATCATCCGTCTTGTAGGAAAACTCAGGATGCCACTGCACTGCCCAGAGAAAACGAAGTTCAGGCATATACACAGCTTCAACCAGCCCATCTTCTGATACAGCCATCACTTTCAGATTTGGAGCCAAATCCTTAACAGCCTGATGATGATAACTGTTCACATCCAGCAATTCAGAGTTAAGGCATTTATACAATGGAGAATCCTTTATTACCTTCACTTTATGAACCGGAACATCATATGGCGGGTTCTGATGATGTTCAGTTTCTGTCTCAAACTGCGTTGGAAGGTTCTGATATAAAGTACCACCAAGTGCAGCATTAATAAACTGTATGCCTCTGCATATACCAAGTACCGGCTTATTGATCTGAATAGTCTTTTTCAGAATATATGATTCCATCTTATCTCGCTTCATACAACATGAAACCAATCCATCTAAAGGGTTCTCATTATATAACTCCGGTGAGACATCATGTCCACCGGTAAAAAGAAATCCGTCACACATATTGATAAGCTGATCAAGTTCTTGCTTATCTTCAGTAAATGGAAACATTATCGGTATAGCTCCTGCCTGATTGATACCATCAAAATATCCAGGGAGCATCCATATACTTTCTTTTTCATCATCCCATAGTGGCATTACACCTATGATTGGTTTTGACATTATTCCTCACCTCCAAGCTCCTTTGCGAAGCAGATGGCTCCGTCTAATTTGTCATATGGTGGGTAGTTATCTATCTGTATATATCCAAGTTTCTTATATAATCCTACTGCATCTTTCATTATCTCTCTGGTCTGCAAAATAGTTCTTTTGTATCTATCAATTACAGCTCGCTCTTCAATCTGTACCATCATATCTATCGCTATATGATGTCCTCTTTCTTCCGGTTCTACCCAGACTCTTTTTATTTCGACATCTGTTTCTGAATATCTTTTTAATCCGGCACATCCTACTGCCTCTTCACCAATATATGCAATAAGCACCTTCGTTATACTTTCAGATATGTTATATGGAATAAAACCCTTTCTATTCTCAATTCCACCTACAATACTACTGTAATACTCTTCAGTTTTCAGATAAAACCTATGAAAATCTTTATCATTGCCATCAGTCCACTTATAGATAATTGTATTCATTATTTTTATCTCCTTGAATAATTGAAAAAAAAGGCGATCCATCTCCTACAGATGAAACGCCTTTGTTCCTTAAAATATATGCAATTATAATATCACTCTATATAAACAATCACAACACATTTTTTCCTGATTCATCAACCATGTAAAGACGCGGCCGATGGGAATAAAATCGCCAAAGTGTATGCAACAATAACTATCTCCCCCATAAGACTTATACATATTAAAAACTGTATCTTCCTGAGTCTCTCATTCTGTTTAGGCTTAACAAATATGCTTATGATAAACCCGATAAAGCACAGAATCGTTAGCAACAACATCATTAATCCTGGTAATATGGTTCCTCCGGCAGAGCGTCTTCCATATCCGGGGTTCACCCAGTTTATAGCTCTTAGATCATACTCGCATCGTACAAAAGTCCACCATATAAAGACTGCGATTGGTATCGAAAGTAACCATTTTAAAAATACAGTTTTCTTGTTTTTATCGATCATGGCAAGAAGATAGATAAATCCTGAAGCAACTATATAAAATAAAGTTAGTAAAGTATGATTATCCACTATTACTTCCAATAGAAATAATGGTGATACAAAAAAGAACCGCACATGCGGTTCTTTTGTTGGAGCAGGCGGGAATCGAACCCGCGTCCGAAAGCTCTTCCATTACAGTATCTCCCATCACAGTAAGTGTTTTGACATTCCCTCCACCATACGTCCACTCACAGACTTACGACTTCAGTAGCTTGTAATTCTTCCCGAGCCTACAAGCTTCGGCAAGGAAGTGCTCCGTCAGTTCGATACCAGACTCTCACGCAACGGACGACGCGAGGCTGATAGCTGCCATTAGGCAGCGAGTGCTAATTTATTATCAGCGTTTATATTTATAGATGTTTTTACGAGGTCACCCACCTCGGATGGCTGCCATAATTTCTAAACCCCCGTCGAAACCAGTACTACCCCTGGTTTATAAAGATGATCTAGATGATAGCATCTAACATTATTTACTCTGCATCAGTATCAGAAGCAGCGTCTGTTACTGTAGCACTGTTGAGCTGATCCATAAGGTCCTGCAGCTTCTGACTAGCTTCGATCTCGCTGTAGTCCTTACTCCATTTCTCATCAAACCATGCAGAATACTCTGATGAAGCGATGGTTCTATGAAGCTCTGCTTGTTTCTTCTGATAGTTATATATTCCTTTTCCAAGAGGAATACCAATAACAGCTCCGATTCCAAGGGATACAACAAGAACACCTGCAAGTTTCTTAATCTTATTGATCTTTATGGTTTTTTTACGGTTCTTTTTTTCCTCTTTGTACTTATCTACTTTTTCCTGACTCATAACTATTTCCTCTAATATGATTTTGGTAAAATCACTAGGTTTATATTAATGAAATCCACCTAGAGACCACGAATTATAATAACCCATATGGAGCAAGAAAACAAGAGTATTTTTAAGCATAGACCCCTGTCTTAGTTCTTAAGATTTACCTTAAAATCTCTTCTTGCCTCTCTCTCTTGATCCTTCTTGGCAAGATCATGTCTCTTGTCATAGAGTTTCTTTCCTCTGGCAAGTCCTATCTCAACTTTAACAAGACTCCCATTAAAGTAAACCTTTAAAGGAACGATGGTAACACCTTTATCCTTTGTACGACCAAGAAGCTTATTAATCTCATACTTGTGTAGAAGCAGTTTTCTCTTACGAAGAGGATCCTTGTTGAAGATATTTCCTTTCTCATAAGGATTGATATGCATCTTATTTATGTAAACCTGCGCATTATCTATAGTAACATATGCTTCTTTGATACTGCAATTTCCCTGTCTAAGGGACTTAACTTCTGTACCAGCAAGTTCAATGCCTGCTTCAAAGGTTTCATCTATAAAATAATCATGATACGCTTTCTTATTATTCGCAATGAGTCTGGTGCCTTTTTCCTTAGCCATATCTCCTCCTAAACGAATTCAAAATCTATTACCCGGTCAATCTTATCACACCGAATAAGCTTTACGTGACAAGGATCACCGAGTTTCAACACCTTGCCAGTAGTCTTTCCAACCATTTCAAAACGTTCTTCATAGTAGGTGTAATAATCATCTGTTAAATCAGCCACTCTTACAGCCCCCTCAACCGTGTTAGGAAGCTCAACAAAGATATTCTGATTAGTAAATCCTGAAATAACTCCTTCGAATATTTCGCCAATATGCTCTGACATATATTCAATCTGCTTAAGTTTCACTACATCACGCTCAGCATCCACAGCACGACGCTCCTTCATGGAATTATCCTCAGAAACCTTTGGAAGCAGCTTTGCATAATGCTTAATCCTGCCACCAGTCAGTTCGCCACGGAGATTCTCCTTAATGATCCTGTGAATCTGAAGATCTGGATATCTTCTTATCGGAGAAGTAAAATGGCAATAATACTTGCACGCAAGTCCGAAGTGACCTACGCACTCCGTTGAATATCTTGCCTGCTGCATAGAGCGCAGGGTCATCTTTGTAAGTAGTGCCTCATATGGTTCACCCTTTATTGAATCAAGCAGCTTCTGATACTCCTTTGGATGAATGTTATCACGACTCACCTTGAAGTACTTTTTAAAACTCTTCATAGCCTCTCTCAGAACATCCACTTTTTCTGGGAGCGGAGTTTCGTGAATTCTATATTCAAATGGAATGTCTGCCCAGAAATATTCTTCGGCAACAGTCTCATTTGCCATGAGCATGAAGTCTTCTATTATCTTGGTTGCACAGTTTCTGTCATAAGGATGTATATCAACTGGTACACCTTCCTCATTTACTATAATTTTAGTCTCAGCCACATCAAAGTCGATAGAACCACGCTTTTCTCTAGCTGCTCTTATAATCTCTGAAAGCTGGAGCATGAGACGGAACATAGGAACAAGATAGTCATAACGTTTCATTAACGCATCATATCCACGAGATGGATCCTCTTCTACAAGTTCTGGATGAATCTCCTCACCTGTAAGGATAGTTGCTACATCAGTATAGTTCATACGTTCATTGACATTTATCAAACCTTCTACTATCTCATGATTAACAACCTTACCACTCTCATCTATATCCATAATACAGGACAAAGTTAAACGGTCCACATCATGATTCAGTGAACAGATTCCGTTCGACAGTTTATGAGGAAGCATCGGAATAACACTATCCACCAGATAATTACTGGTACCACGCTTAAGCGCTTCTTTATCCAGAGGTGATCCCTCACGGACATAATTTGATACATCTGCTATATGAACACCTAAGTGGTAGATTCCATCTTTATAAGATAAAGATATAGCATCATCAAGATCCTTAGCATCCTCTCCGTCTATGGTAACGGTATCTAGGTCACGAAAATCACGTCTACCCACCTTTTCTTCTTCAGATACTTCATCTGGAATAACATTTAGCTGATTCTCTACATCATCCGGAAATTCAACTGGAATTCCGTAAGCTCTAACAACCTGAAGGATATCAGTCTTTGGATCATCCACGTGTCCCAGCACTTCAGTAATATGACCTGTAGGCGATTTCTTCTCATCACCAAAGTCTTCAAGCTCGACTATAACAACGCTACCTGTAACAGCATTTGACGCACTATGCTTAGGTATATAAATGTCATCAGCAATCTTCTTATTGTTAGGAATAACAAAGCCATATCCATCACACTGCTGATAAACACCAAGCAGCTCAGACGTATTTCTGGAAAGAATCCTAACTACACGAGCTTCTTTTCTAGGGCCTCTGGCACCTTTATTAATACTGATCAGTACTTTGTCACCATGAAAAGCATTTATGGAATCCTTCGCAGACACAAAGAAATCCTCGTCATAGCCTTCAACTGTTACAAAGCCAAAGCCACGACGGGTACTGCTATAGATTCCTGTCAGCATATCCTTTGGTGGAAGCATATAACGATTATTCTTGGTCTTAATAAGCTTTACATCATCACAAAGCTTATTAAGAAAAGTAAGGAAGGCTTCCTTCTTTTCTTCATCGTCCACCTCAAACATATAACAGAGCTCCTTAAACTTAAGAGGTCTGTAATCGTTCTTCGACATCAGTTCCTTAAAGGACTCATATATTTCATTTTCTTTTTCTGTATATTCCATATCTATTCTTCTCATCTAAAAAAATAAGGTGCTTACCTTGATAGTAAGCACCCTCTTTACGTCATAAACCAGTTGCAGCTTATACCCACTTAGAACTAAGTAATGCTGCGATAATGATAAATAAAGCTCCAAGAATTGCTGTTGCTCTCTGAATACGAGCCTCTCTTGAATGCTTCTTATTCTTTCCCCAGTAAGTATCAACAGCTCCTGTGAAAGAACCTGTAAAGCCGTTCTCCTTACCTTCCTGGCTAAGAACTATAATTGCAAGTGCTACTGCAATAACTATTAATGCTATAGTAAGTGCGATTTTCATTAGTTTATCCTCCAAAAAATCATACTTAGTGATAATAACACAGTAGCTTTCATTATGCAAGTAGCTTTTTTATGAATTTTCAATCAACAAAATGTGATCAAAAACTTATTTATTTTTAAGGATATCTCTGATTTCTGTAAGAAGCACTTCTTCCTTTGTTGGCTCTGGATCCTTCTCCTCTTCTTCCTCTTCCTTCTTGCGAAGATTCATAAGCTTATTCATACCCTTGAGCATAAGGAAAAGAATAAGTGCAACGATAAGGAAATTAACAACTGCAGAAACAAAATCGCCCCAAAGAATAGCATTTCCCTCTGGTCCTGGAAGAGGAATCTTTCCACCGAATTCTGTTCCGCCAAAGATGCTGATAACTGGAGTAATGAAGTCATCTGTAAATGCTGTTACGATAGCTGTAAAAGCACCACCGATGATAACACCGATTGCCATGTCCATTACATTTCCCTTAAGGGCAAACTCTTTGAACTCTTCTAGAAATTTCTTCATACTAAAACCTTCCCTTCTATATTGGATTTTGTGAATTTTTGTGCTTTCACACAACACAGTAAGTATAGCAACTCACTTGGTAAAATGCAATAATTGATTGTTACTCTATCCATGTGTGCGGTATAATTATTTTATAGAATATCTACATGATAAGACATATCAAAACAGCTAGATCAGAGGTGACTAAATGATAAAAACATATTTCAAAAAAGCATGTATTATAGCCATGTGCATCAGTCTTCTTTTATCATCTACTTCTATAGTTCACGCAAAGGAAACAGGATGGGAAGAAAAGGATGGACGTTGGTATTACTACTACGCTGACGGGACTACTCCAGTTGGTGAGGTCACAATAGACGGAACCGGATATATATTTACAGCAGAAGGCTACGTTCTCGATAAGAATGAAACATTAGATCTAATTGACAGTGCCCAGAGTGGTTACGGAGTTAAGCCAATCGGCGACTATGAACCATCTCCTGAAATTGTCCAAAAGATAGAATCTGAACTTAGCTCCATATACGGTACCGGAGCCGACGTTGGTTTTATGCTGATAGATCCTATACTGAAGAAGGGACTAACCAGTAATGCTGATACTGAGTTCTTCTCCGCCAGTTCAATAAAAGGAATATATGTTGCAGGTCTGGTTTACTCTAACCCTACAGTCCTTACAACAGACTATAATACAATTAACAGTATTATTACTTACTCTGACAATGATGCATATTCCAGTCTCTTTAACAAATATGGCAATGCATCTCACATTTCCTGGTTCGAAATGAGTCACGTTGATACTTCCCATGGATCCTGGAGCTATACGAACTACAGTTCCCGAATGCTTGCTAAACTATGGACATCAAACATGTTCTACTTCTACACCAACAGCACCGGTTACCAGCTCGGTCAGATGTATCAGAACCCAAATGCTTCAGCCATTCATGCTACTCTGGGAGGAACCTATAAAACCCAGACAAAAGCCGGCTGGGTAAACGAGCCGCCAAGATATATATCAACTACAGATGGAGGCATCGTTTATAAGGGAAATGGAAATCACCCGATTATCATGGCAATAAACTCCAACTACCCATGTAATCAAGACATTCTTAACGGACTGGTCAGCGCCCTGAACGAAGCCAGCGATGAAATAATGAATCAGGGGCTTTCTCTTAGAGAATCAGAAAAATCAGAAGATACAGAAAACCCTTTGGACACAGACGAAACTATTCCAGATCAAAAAGATGAAACAGCACCAGCCGCACCAGTATACACATGGAAATGCAATTCCACCGGATGGTGGCTGGAAGAAGCTGATGGCTCCTACCCACACTCTACGTGGATGAAAATGGATGGCTACTGGTACTACTTTGGTGAGGACGGATACATGGCTTCGAACGAGTGGATTGATGGATACTATTTGTCAATAAATGGAGCTTGGGACTATGAACCAACAGGTTCATGGGGACTAAATTCAAAAGGCTGGTACTACATGGACACCAGCGGATGGTATCCAAAGGATGAATGGTCAAAAATCAATGGTACATGGTACTACTTCAACTCATCAGGTTACCTTACCATTACCTGGCCATACTAAAACTTTATAATAATTCATATACTATCCCCAACATAAAAGGCGTGTCACTTAGTTAGTGACACGCCTTATTATCTGCCAGGGAGAACCGTCCCCGCTGGCCTTTTTTAGTAGTTAACAATCTTACCGAAGTCAGCCTTGAGTGAAGCTCCACCAACAAGACCACCATCGATATCAGGCTGTGCAAAGAGCTCAGCTGCGTTACCAGCGTTAACTGATCCACCGTACTGAATACGTACAGCATCAGCTGTAGCTGCATCATAGATCTCAGCGATGCAATCTCTGATTCCCTTACATACTTCCTGAGCCTGTTCAGTTGTAGCAGTCTTGCCAGTACCGATAGCCCAGATTGGCTCGTAAGCGATAACCATGTTCTTTACATCATCAGCTGCAACGCCCTGAAGGTCTGACTTAATCTGAAGTCTGATCCAATCCATTGTTACGCCCATCTCTCTCTGCTCTAAGCTCTCGCCACAGCAAAGGATTGGTGTAAGACCAGCTTCGATAGCCTTCTTAACCTTCTTATTAAGTGTGCAGTCACACTCCTTGAAGTAATCTCTTCTCTCTGAGTGACCGATGATAACATACTTAACGCCTGCATCTACAAGCATCTCTGCTGAAATCTCACCTGTGTAAGCACCCTTATCTTCGAAGTACATATTCTCAGCACCAACTTCTACGTTAGTACCCTTTACAGCCTCAACAACAGGAACGATGTCGATAGCTGGAACACAGTAAACTACATCTACTGCATCATTTACTACAAGGTCCTTCAGCTCTGCAACAAGTGCTACAGCCTGTGAAGGAGTCATATTCATCTTCCAGTTTCCTGCAATAATCTTCTTTCTTGCCATTTTAATTTTCTCCTTATTTATCGTTAGCTGCTGCTACACCTGGAAGCTCCTTACCCTCAAGGAACTCAAGTGAAGCACCACCACCAGTTGAGATGTGGCTCATCTTGTCGCCAAATCCAAGCTGGTTACAAGCTGCTGCTGAATCACCACCACCGATGATTGTTGTAGCATCTGTCTCAGCAAGCGCCTGAGCAACTGCGATAGTACCTGCTGCAAGTGTTGGGTTCTCGAATACACCCATAGGTCCGTTCCAAACAACTGTCTTAGCTGTCTTAGCAGCATCAGCGAAGAGAGCTCTTGTCTTCTCACCGATATCAAGACCTTCCTTATCAGCTGGGATAGAATCTGAAGCAACTGTCTGTACATCGATTGGTCCATCTATTGGATCAGGGAAACCATCTGCAACTACTGTATCTACAGGAAGAAGAAGCTTCTTGCCAAGGGAGTCAGCCTTTGCAAGCATCTCCTTACAATAATCAATCTTGCTATCATCAACAAGTGACTTTCCAACTTCCTTACCCTGTGCCTTGAGGAATGTATAAGCCATACCACCACCAATGATGAGAGTATCGCACTTCTCAAGAAGGTTAGAGATAACATTTAACTTATCAGCAACCTTAGCACCACCAAGGATTGCAACGAAAGGACGAACTGGGTTCTCTACTGCATTACCAAGGAAGTCAATCTCCTTCTGCATAAGATAACCAACAACTGCTGTATCAACATACTCTGTAACACCAACATTTGAGCAGTGAGCTCTGTGAGCTGTACCAAATGCATCGTTAACGAATACGTCTGCAAGTGAAGCAAGATCCTTTGAGAATGCCTCACCGTTCTTTGTTTCCTCTGCACGGAATCTTGTATTCTCAAGAAGGATTACATCGCCATCGTTCATAGCGTTTACTGCTTCTACTACGTTTGGTCCAACAACTTCTGGGTTAGCAACAAACTTAACTTCCTGTCCAAGGAGCTCTGAAAGACGAACTGCTACTGGAGCAAGAGTCTTTGTCTGCTTATCCTCTTCTGTCTTAACCTTTCCAAGGTGTGAGCAAAGAATGATCTTACCACCATCAGCGATAAGCTTCTTGATTGTTGGAAGAGCAGCTACAAGTCTGTTCTCATCTGTGATCTTTCCATCCTTAAGTGGAACGTTGAAGTCACATCTTACAAGGACACGCTGTCCCTTTACATTAATATCGTCAACTGATTTCTTATTGAGTGACATTTTATTACCTCCATATGTTTTTTTGTGAATGAGTCAATTTGACTCATAAAAAATAGGTTCGGCAGAAATGCCGAACCTATAAATCTTCATGTTCTTTCACAGTGGTAACCTGTAATGCATTCGGAAAATTCGCACTTCGTGCTCTACCGTCTGCTTCGCAGACATTTTCATCATGTCATTTCAGATTATAAGGCACCCCTGTGAATGTAACCTTTATTAAGCAAGCTCAGCGAAGTACTTGATTGTTCTAACCATCTGTGATGTGTAAGAATTCTCATTGTCATACCATGATACTACCTGTACCTCATAGAGGTCATCAGCAATCTTAGATACCATAGTCTGTGTAGCATCGAAGAGTGAACCGAACTTCATACCGATAACGTCTGAAGAAACGATTGGATCCTCGTTGTAACCGAAGCTCTCGCTTGCAGCAGCCTTCATTGCAGCATTGATGCCATCAACTGTTACGTCAGCACCCTTAACTACAGCTGTAAGGATTGTTGTAGAACCTGTTGGAACAGGAACTCTCTGAGCTGATCCGATAAGCTTTCCGTTAAGCTCTGGGATAACAAGTCCGATAGCCTTTGCAGCACCTGTTGAGTTAGGTACGATGTTAGCAGCACCAGCTCTTGCTCTTCTAAGGTCACCCTTTCTGTGTGGTCCATCAAGGATCATCTGGTCACCTGTGTAAGCATGAATTGTGCTCATGATACCGCTCTGGATTGGTGCATAATCGTTAAGTGCCTTAGCCATAGGTGCAAGACAGTTTGTTGTACATGATGCAGCAGAGATGATCTGATCATCAGCTGTAAGTGTGTCATTGTTAACTGAGAAAACGATAGTCTTAAGATCGTTTCCAGCAGGAGCTGAAATAACAACCTTCTTAGCACCAGCGTTGATGTGTGCCATTGACTTATCCTTTGAGCAGTAGAAACCAGTACACTCAAGTACTACGTCTACACCGATCTCTCCCCATGGAAGCTCGTTTGCGTCAGCCTTAGCATAGATCTGAAGTGTCTTGCCATCTACAGTGATTGTGTTAGCCTCATCATCAGCTGTAACTGTATGAAGATTCTCACCAACCTTACCACAGTATCCACCCTGTGCTGTATCATACTTCAGAAGATGAGCAAGCATTGAAGGCTTTGTAAGATCGTTGATAGCAACTACCTCATATCCCTCAGCACCAAACATCTGTCTGAATGCAAGACGACCGATACGTCCAAATCCATTAATCGCTACTTTTACTGCCATTTTGTAAATCCTCCTAAGAAAATATATTGATGAATGCCGTTGACAACCGGCTAAACATTCTGCCCATATATAATAACTTTTTTGTTTTCTTTTTTCAAGCACGGATTTGCCATTTTACCTTAAAATATAGTTACTATTTTCTTATTTTTATTGTTTATTATGCCTTTGGTTTTCCGTAAATAATTTATGTCAACGAAAAACTCAACTTAATAAATACCACTATAGTAGAAAATTGAAACTTATGATAAAATAGACTTTTGTTAGAAACAACTAACATAATGACACATTAGGAAGGTTTGATCAGGTTACAATATATGAACAACTTTAATTTTATCCCAGATTACCATCTGCACTCTGAATTTTCAGCAGATTGTGAAACCAATATTAATGAAATAATAGATAAAGCAAAGTCCTTAGGAATGAATTCCGTATGCTTCACAGACCATAACGATCTTGATTTTCCAGATACGCCGGACAAACTCATTTTCGACCTGGAGATCAATGAATATCTAAACACACTCTCCAGACTGCAGGATAAACTAGCGAAAGAAAATGGATTCGACCTTAGGATAGGTGTCGAGCAGGGCGTGATGCCATCCACATGCAATCTCCTTAACTCTTATACAGCGGAGCATCCTGGACTTGATTTTGTTATCTGCTCTTCTCACGTTGTTGATGGAATAGATCCTTATTATCCTGAGCTATGGGTATATCCTGATGGAACAATAAAGGATCCAGAGAAGATGTATCAGATATATTTCGAGGAAATGCTTTATAATGTTCAGAACTTCCATGATTATAATGTTTATGGTCATATAGACTATGTATTCAGATATGGACCAGATCCATCTGCACCTGGAGCTGAAGGCTTCCAAAAGATCAACAGCGAAATATTCGAAAAGACCTACTGGATAAAGTACAAAGAATTATTTCATGAGATTCTCAAAACCATAATTGATGACGGCAAAGGAATCGAAATCAATACAGGAAGCCTTTATCGAGGAATGGATTACATGCATCCACACTCTCTTATTCTTAAAATGTATAAAGAGCTGGGAGGCGAGATTCTGACCTTCGGCAGCGATGCCCATGATCTGGATCATATAGGTTACGGTTTTAAGGAAGCAGCTGATTTTGCTAAGAGCTTCGGATTTAAATACTTCTGTGCCTTCAAAAATATGAAGCCTGAATTCCTTCCATTATAGATGCAAATTAAAAATGACTCAGCAATGCCGAGTCATTTTTTATATTAGTTTATCTAAAATACATAAGGATAAATACTACTCCACCAGCAATAGCTCCTAAAGCATAAAGGAACTCAACCTTAGAACCCTCTACTCCAACATACTTTGTATTTCCAGGAACATAGATTATATTTACTGTATCTCCAACATGATACTTATATTTGTCAGGATTGCTTACTGCTGTACCACCAGTAATATTAAACTCCTGGCCCTGATAATTAAATCTGAAAACTGGAAAATAAGAATTATTCTCATTCTTATATCCTGTAAGCTGAGCTGGAATATGCTCACCCTTCTTACTCTCGTAGATCACTTTAAAAATAAGATAAAAGCCAGTAAATACAAGCAATCCTCCAAAAATCAAAGACCACATATTAAAAATCTCCCTTCATTATGAAAATATATTAAAGTCCACTCTTAAGTACCTTAAGATGACTTTTTAACTGTTTGATATAATCTTTCTTGACCTTTTCTATATCAATATAGTCATTTGAAAGACTTGATAAATAATCAGCATTAAAGCCTTTAAGCACCCACCTGAGTATATCCGTAACTTCTTTTCTGCTACCATGTAAGCCCGACATATCTATATCTTTAAGAAGCGACTCATATATATCAGTACTTTTTTCACCGTATCTGGAAATAATCTTCTTACCTATTGCTGTTCCAGTTTCAGATGCAACGCTTATAATAAATTTTCCCTTTACAGGATTTGCCACATACCAGGATATCTCTGTAGCAGAATACTCTACTACTCTGTCAAAAAGATCCTTTGGCAGTTTTTCTAGATCAGGTAAAGTTTCAGATGCCATTTGAACTGATATCGTATCTATTAGATAAAAATATAGTTCCTCTTTATTTTCAAAATATTTGAAAAGACTGCCTTTACTGATACCGCATGTCTTTACTATTCTGTTAGTCGAACTATTCTCATATCCATATTCTGCAAATTCATTTATTGCAGCATCTATAATCCTGTCCTGTTTTTCTTTATCAAGATCGATAAAAACTTTTGTTGGCATATAAGTCTAACCTTTCACTAATTTGTGATTATACCATTTACTTAAAAGAATTCAAATATTTTATCATAGAAATCCTTTGCCTCTTCAAATGCGCCATGTCCCAGACCATAAAAATAGTATATCTCACTGCCAGAAATACGAGAATGCATTTCGGGAGCTGCATCATTTCCAACAGTTTTATCATCACTTCCTGCCAGAATATATGTTGGAACACTTAATTCAGAAAGTCTATCTCTTACATCAAACTCAAGGATCGCTTTTGCATTTCTGTAGAATCTTTCATAGCTTTTAGGTTTGGTGAATTTAGCCATCAGAGGAAAATATTTTCTGTTTCTTGAAAGGTACTTATCAGAATACATTCTTTCAGCTGTGTCAATCATAAGACAAGTATGATCCCCTCTTTCAGCCATCTCTATCCAGCCTGATACAGAATCACATGCGACTTCATTTGCATTGGGTGCGGTAACAGCAAGCACAAGTTTTTCAACAACATCCGGATGATTTAAAGCAATACATTGAGAGATCATCCCACCCTGAGATACACCGCAAAGATAGGCTTTATTAATCCCAAGCTTCTTCATTACCAGAACCTGATCATCCGCCATATCGCTAATAGAATAACCTTCCGGCATCTTATTCTTACGACTGAACATATAAACCGTATAATCCTTCAGATACTTCTTATAAGGAGTAGATAAAATCCAAGCCTTCCCTTTTACAGTAGAAAGTCCATCACTAAGACCCGGAAGCATCACTACCTTTTTTTCACCAGAACCAAAGGATACATAATACATATCCGTATCACCAATTTCTACACAACCATTTCTTAAATTCTTTCCCATAATAGTTTCCCTTTCGCTTGTGGTGACCGGATGGTCATTTAAAGGATCAAAATATAGTGACCGCGTGGTCACTATATTCATATTACAGATAATTAATTTATTTGTCAAGCGTTTTGATACACATCAAAATCTTTCAGATCAAATGTTATTTACTAAATAAAGTTGAAAGAAGACCTCGACCAAGGCTTGCACCTACATTGCCACCAAGAGTCTTTCCAAATTTACCAAACTTACCACCAACAGTCTTTCCAACCTCGCGTCCAACTGTACCAGTTATGGAGTTTGCAACAGTTTTTGCAGCACGCTTCTTAGCAGCCTCTTCTTTTTCCTTCTCGCGCTGAGCAGCCTTTGCTTCTGCCTCTGCCTTACGAGCAGCCTCTTTTTCTGCTTTCTCAGCCTGCTTAGCAGCTTCTTTCTCTTCCTTCTCACGCTGTTTAGCTGCTTCCGCCTCAGCTTTTTCCTTTTCAAGAGCCTCAGCTTCCTCTACTCCTCTTCTCTGAAGGAATTCATATGCAGAGTCTGGATCTACTGCCTCAGCATATTTGCTATAGCAGATGCTGGACTTGATCAGCGTATCTCTCTGGCTGTCTGATATAGAACCAAAGTTCGACTGTGGTGGAAGGATATAAACCTTCTCAGCCATAGTAGGTATTCCATCACCACCAAGAAATGATATAACTGCTTCACCAGTACCAAGATTAAGTATTGTATCATATGTATTAAATGCTGGATTCTCTCGATAAGACTCCGCTGCTGCTTTTACAGACTTCTGATCAGAAGGTGTATATGCACGAAGTCCGTGCTGAATCTTATTACCCAGCTGAGCAAGAACTCCGTCAGGAATGTCTCTCGGATTCTGTGTACAGAAATAAACACCAACACCTTTAGAGCGGATAAGCTTTACAACCTGCTCTATCTTTTCAAGAAGAGCCTTTGGTGCATCCTTGAAAAGAAGGTGTGCTTCATCAAAAAAGAATACCATTTTAGGTTTATCCATATCTCCCACCTCTGGCAGTCTTTCAAAAAGCTCTGACAGAAGGTAAAGAAGAAATGTTGAATATAGCTTGGTGTTATTAATAAGGCTCGAGCTGTCGAGGATATTTATCATTCCTTTTCCTGCATCGCCAAATGTAAAGAAGTCCATAATATTTACTGCAGGTTCACCAAAGAACTTGTCACCACCAGCAACCTCAAGGGATACAAGAGCTCGTACTATAGCAGCAATGGATTGAGGACTCATTTTGCCGTACTGAGCCTCAAACTCTGAATTATGCTCCGATACATAGTTGAGCATAGCTTTAAGATCCTTTGTATCTATCAGAAGCAGATTGTTGTCGTCTGCAATCTTGAATACGATTGATAAAATGTCAGACTGGAGTTCATTGAGCTCCATAAGACGAGCAAGAAGAACAGGTCCAATCTCTGAGATTGTTGTACGAAGAGTAACGCCCTTCTCACCATAGATATCCCACAGAGTTACTGGATAACCCTTATATGAAAAGCCTGCATCCGCCAGACCAAAACGGGCAATACGCTCCTGCATATTTTCGCTGTCATCACCAGGAATACTGATACCCGCAATATCCCCCTTTACATCAGCCATAAATACAGGAACTCCCATATCAGAAAAGCTTTCTGCCAGAACCTTAAGAGTAACTGTCTTACCAGTACCTGTAGCTCCAGCCACCAGACCATGGCGATTGGCCATCTTTGGAAGAAGTGTTATCTTCTCTCCGGCATCATTAACTCCTACCCATACATTTCCCTCGTAATACATACTCTACCTCCTAGTAAGTTATAAAACTAATTATTTTTAGAGCCGAACTTCTGACGACGACGCTGCTTTTCATACTGAGTCAGTATAACATCTGTCTCTTCGCCTTCCCCTGGTTCAACTTCCATAGTTTCTTTATTCACCCTAAGCAGTCTGCCACAAAACTGACAGTGACCTGCTGGTTTTGTTATATCAATTCGAAGAGTGTTCTTACAATCAGGGCACTCAACATCGATTATATTTTCAGGTAATTTCTTCATATTATTCTCCATATTGAACCTTCGATAAAATGAAATCGAAGGGATGCCATTTAACACCTGTTTATTTTATCAAAAATGAATGGATAACGAAACTTTTTTCTAGTCAATTTACTTATTTTCCTATATAATTAACCCATTAAAAACTTCAGGGGTTGTTATATGAAGTTCAAGGGGCTAGCAAAATATTTTCCAACTATAATAAAGTATCTTTTATGCTTTGTTTTCTTTTCATACATTTTCATTTATTTTCCAAGTAAAAAATATATGCTTACGTGGCTATGCGAGATGACTCTTATTGCGTGTACCACTAATATTATAATGGTTCCAAAGTCTGAAGATAAACATGCTACACTTAGGAGAGTTCTTGGGCGTATTTTCAACACACTCACTACTCTGCTTATGCTGATTCAGCTCACGGTATTCCATTTTTCTAATTCATATATCAGCTTGGTAATGATGACAAATCTGGATAATCTTAAGGATCAAACAGGCAGGATATCCTACTTTGTAACTGTTGGTATCATCATTCTTATTTCAATTATTCCTGTAGAATATTTTGCAATAATAAAACCTGGCGAATCTGGAGAGGAGGCTGCTTACTTAAAGAACCGCCTTATATCTATTCTGATCATTAATTTCTGCCTTGTGGTCATTGGTGGAATGACCTACTACTTTGAAAGGGAAATGTCTACTGCATTTGCCTATATCAACCTGATCACTCAGAATAACGAACGTATTGCAAGAGAGATGTCTCAGGACACTTCTGTTAATATCACCAGTGAGTTTTATCATTATTCAATTGATGATATGATCAGTCGACCTGACACTCTTGATGAAAATCCTAATATTATTATTGTTATGACTGAAGGTATGTCCAGCAATATAATAGAAGACGAACGATGCATTATGCCGCGTATGAAGGAGCTTGCGGAGAACTCAATAAGCTTTGACAACTATTACAATCACACCTTCGCTACATATCGAGGTATCAGCGGCCAGTTATATTCAGGTTTTCAGAACAACAACTACGATATCAACACTTTAACAAGTATCATGTCTATTACAGGCGATCTGGGGTATCATACCATATTTATCAATACCGAACCGGACAACGTGACATTTGACGAGTACCTTGATATCCTGGGGTTTGACGATATCCTGACCGCAGATTCTACTGTCACCGGAGCCATCGCATGTGTTCCTGACAGCGAAGCATACCAGTTACTCTATGAAACCATAGAAAAAGAAAATGAAACTGGCACACCTTATCTTATTGTAATGTACACCTTCTGTACTCATAACTCTTTTGATTCACCTGACCAGGTCTATGAAAACGGAAGCGTTAATACCTATAACCGTTTTTACAACGCAGACTACCATTTCGGTACTTTCTTTGACAAGTGGTCTGAAAACGAACTAAGCGATAATTCTCTCTTTATTATGACTACAGATCATGCAACATATTCTGACCTGGAATACGCTACAGCATTTCCTGAGCACTACAATGAAAGGCCAGCCGCTAACATAGATGAGATTCCTTTCATCATGTGGCATAAAGGTGTTGAGCCAGCTGTATATGATGCAAATGGCCGCAACTCTCTTGACCTTGTTCCAACAATTTTAGATTACGCCGATATCGACGCCGAAAACTATTTTCTTGGAAATTCACTATTCTCAAAAATCGGTACAGATTACGATATCATATTCCATACAGATGGATTCATATATTCTACAAACAAGGGACATGTAAATGTACTCACAGGTGTTCAGGAAGATGATTACTGGGATCAGTTATACCGCTACTTCACTGCTAAAGAACAAAGCCCTGAACGACCTTAAAATGTATACAATCTAGATACAATTACGTAATAAAGTGATAGGCGGTGAAAATTAACCGAATACACATTACAGGGGAGAAAAATTATGTTTAAAAAAGGAAAAAAAGCACTTGCGCTAATGCTTGCTCTCACACTAATGAGTTCCGGTTGCGGTAAAACTGAAACAGAAGTTACCGACTACGGACAGATAAGTGATTCTGAAGTAGAAAACTCTGATTCATCATCAGGCGCTGTTGAGGAAAGTTCCGGTAAGGGAATCAGCGATATGCTGGGAGGAACTGAGCTTGAAGCTTCAAAGTCTTTTGAAATTGCGGGTGTAAATGCAAGTGTTGATGTAGCATACAACGCAAAAGACCTAAAGAATCTATCGGTATATAAGGTAGACTCTATCTCAGAAGATAAAGTTGATGAAGATGCTATCGTAAAGAGCCTGCTGGGGGATTCAGCAACGCTCATAAGTGCAACAGATGGAAAAAAATATCTAAAAACCGACGACGACGATTCTTCATTTGTTATCAATACCGGTCTTTGGATTCTTTATCATAACGATGTAAAAGCAAACTATTTCTCAGGATCTCTGCCTTTAGACACCGATGATTCGACAGTATTCCTTCATGTATACGAAGGTGAAAGAAATCAGATTCCATATGAGCTTCTGATTTCATACAGTAAGAACTTTAACGAGCTGATAGTATCTTGCTATCCTAAAAAACTCGGAGCTGTTGTAGGAAACGAGGATTTGGAAGATTTGTATTACTCTTGTCCAGATGGTCTTTTCTACTATTATACTAATTCCCTAGTAACCTTTGATCTGGAAAAAGACATGTCAGACAGACCAAATGCCTGCACCATGTCAGCAGATGAAGTTAATGAAACTGTTACAAACACATTGAAGGATATGGGCATGGATGTTCCTACTTCCGCAATCGATCCATACATCAATGTACATGATGTTAATATTCCTGAAGGTCAGGAGCCAAAAAGACTGGAAGCTCTCTTCTTCAATAATGACTGCTTAGATTCAGTAAATCTGGATGGCGCTATACGTGATGGATACATGGTGGGAGTTATGGGAAGTCTAAATGGAATCAACATCATGCAAGATACAGAAAAGATTGATTCCGAAGCCGATCAGTTATCAACTGGAGCATTTTACGTTAATGATTCCGGAGCAATCGGATTAGATGTCACATCAAAATATATATTCCAGGAAACAGTTACAGAAAACGCAACACTCCTCAGTTTTGATGAGGCTATGGAATCCTTTACCAAGGAAGCAGCTGAGAACTTAACCTCAGAAGATATAGAACGTGCAAACCAAAAAATAGTTAATTTCAATAAGATAAATCTTGTGTACTTCCCTGTTCCTACAGAGAATGCAAATGAATATCTTCTAACGCCTGCCTGGTCACTTGAAGCACAGAATTCAAATTATCAGACAATAGCTCGTGTTCTTATAAGTGCTACAGATGGTAAATTTATAAAAGTTCTTCATGATGAAGATTAATTTTATTATTCTGGATTGAAGTAGAGGGTTATGATCTCATAACCATCTACTCCACTAGTTCCGACCTGATAACATGTTATTCCATCATATGTAAAGATAAAGGACAATGCATCCTCACTGGTATTTGGATATGCAACAGCACACTCTAGTTCATCTCTATTTCCAGCCGCTAGATAATCCTTAACATAGTTTAGATAATCATCATTTGATTTGAAGTAAATCCCATTCTTTTCATAATAATTCTGGAATGTTGAAGAACACTTTTCCGCATCCTTGCTATCCCACTCATGATTTTTCTTTAATATTTTATCATCTACATTAAAGTAGGTATGTCCTAGTACTTGCACATCAGTTCCATATGGATCATCCCATGTTGTATCAAGATTATACCATATTCCATCTATCTTCACCTGATTCCACATATGTCCTTCAACAACGGTACCATCAGGAGTAATTATAGCTTCTGTACTTCCAGTTCCATCAGGATTAGTTGAATCAGCAGCATTATCATTATTTACATCACCAGATATAAGCTTTACATCGATGTCGCATAGATTAAGAAGAAGTGCTGTAGCTCTTGAATAACCTGAGCAAACTGCTTTTCCATTTACAAGTGCTCCATATGCATAATATTCAGTCATATCATTTGCATCGCTGAAAGAATATTCACAGTTATTTACAATATAGTCATGAGCCGCAAGTTCCTTATCATAATCTGTCATTCCTGTAGTAATATATTCATTTAGGAACTTCTCACATACAGTACAAAGCTTCTTCGCTTTATCCTTCCCTTCAGGTATTTCTTTTCCATTCAGAATCTTCTCAGTTACGTAATATTCATCACATATCTCATAATGATAATTGACTCCTATATAGTAATCTGCCACCTCATCAGAACCATTACCCACATGAGTAGTGGATACTGAATATGACATCTGATCTACTCTGCCCATCATAGGATCAACCTTATGAGCTATGTCCATCAGATCATCCTTACTAAAAGTGCCAGGAACTCTCATATAAACATTATCAGTTTCTCCTGACTCCATGGACTCAATGAGCCTGCCATATATTTCATCCTCAGTTCTGAAAGTATCTTTTTCAAGTTCTTCCATTACTTTCTTTTCTTGTTCAGCTAGTTCTAATTCTCTTTCTCGGGCCTGTTTTCTTCCTCCAATAAACATTGCAATAATAAGAATCCAGAAAACGATAAACACTATCCAAAATTCAATTATCTTCTTTGCGACACCATTTCTTCGGCTATATGTAATATTTCCGTAAGTATTATGACTGTTATCATAGGGATTGTAATTATTGCTATAATTATTGTTATAGTTATTCCCATAATTATTATTGTCATTGTTATAGTAATCCATACTGCTTTAACTCCTGATAAATCCTTGCGACAGGAAGCCCCACCACATTAAAATAATCACCTTTAATACCCTTCACGTATTTGGCAAAATCACCTTGTATTCCATAGGAACCCGCTTTATCAAACGGGTCACCACTTTCAATATATTCTTCTATCTCAGCATCAGAAATACCACAAAATTCAACCTCTGTAATCTCACAGAACACTTTTTCCTTTGAGCTGCTCTTTAAGGCAACTCCTGTCATAACCTTATGAGTTCTTCCTGAAAGGCTTCTCAGCATATCATATGCCACATCCCTATCCTTCGGCTTTCCAAGTATGACAGAGTCAAGAACCACTATAGTATCAGCTCCAATCACCAGAAGGTTTTCCTTGTCAGAGAAGCGCCTATATACTTCAGAAGCCTTAGCTCTTGCAAGATTCTGAACTATCTCCTCTGGTGTATTTCCAACCTGAACCTCATCCCCTTCCGCAGGAACAATAGTAAACCTGTTTGTTATATGGCCTAGCAACTCCTTACGTCTTGGAGATTTTGAAGCAAGTATAATCTCCGAATAATCCTGAATCATAATTTTCCACCTTTTAACCTAGAGCCTTACTAATATTTTGAAACAGGGCTCTTAAAATATTCTCCAGATTTACGTACCATTTCATCATACTGATCGTACATTCTCTGAACAGAATTTTCCAGCAGATAGTAATGCATGCAATAAGGAACCAGCAGCACAAAAAGCATTACGATCAGTGGTATTATCACAATCTCATTAGAAATAACCAAAGCAAGAATGCTCATGACCGTACATATTGCCACTAGCACAAAAACTATCAAATGCACCAGTCTTTCATGGGAGAAAAATGCTATCTGATCCAGATGCTTCTTTAAAGCATCGTCCCAGTCAACATCATCCCTCTTAAGTAATTCATCTATATAATCAAGATATGCCACAATTCTCTTCTTCATAAGCACCCCTCCCTATACAACAAATAATTATATCAAACTAAACAAAAAGTGACAAATGGACCAGCCCATCTGCCACTTTTAAGAAAACATCTATTGTTCGTAATTTATTGATATTGTTCCACCATCTTCACCGAGGAATGCGATGTAGCCACCCTTTGGAAGCGGGATTGTATCGCCGTATCCCTTCATATGACTGCTGTATATGACATCACCGAATTTGTCATATACATACACCGCACTGTTTTCTGGTCTATCTAAAGATATAGCTGTATTTGCAAGGCTGTCATCTATATTATACCATGTTGCATTTTCAGTCCTAAGACTCACTGATTCTACATCCCCAGTTAATTTATCGCACTTATCTAATGGTACAAGTGAGCATCCACTCGTAGTGTGAATAATACCAGCCTCATCAACATTTGCATCACAGATATCTCTACTTCTATCTCCCGGTATGGTTGAATATGCCTCCGCTGTATCTTCATCTTTGATTCTTAGTATATATGACATTCCTTTGTTCTCTACATAAACATATCCTGTATCATCTATCACATGTATTTCTGAAAATGGCATATCATACATATATGAAGAATACTTATCAGTAAAGAGAGCATACATCTTATCTTCTCTATCCTTCCAGGCATTTATCACGCTTTCAGATACCGGATTAATATCCAGCCTTTCTAACGCAATAGATTTGCTTGCTCTATTTATAAGATAAGTATCATTTGAGATCATTTCAACCACAACATAATCTTTGCCATTTATCTCCTCAAATGCATAGCATTCATAATCCGGATCCACCTTCACATTATCTGTTTCAATATCTCCCGTCACCTTTACAAAACCATTATCAGTATATTTAAAGTTCATTTCAGTAGTTGTCTCTACTCCGGACTTTACCTGCATATACTTCATATCTGGAAATGTAACTTCATAGATTCCACCAAAATAACCAGACACATACCAGCCTTCAAACTTCTTATATTCTTCCGGCACGTCAGACTTAAGCTCTACTTCAGGTGCTGAAGGCTCTGTAACCTCTATCCCCTCTTCTTCCAGAGCAATATTCATAAGAGCTTCCGCCATGGCCTTACTTTCACCGCTGCTGCCACCACTTGTAACTACACATACACTTATCTCTTCATCCGGTGCAACAAGCAGTTCCGTGTGCTGAGCCAGAGAGTCTCCACCCTTTGCCACAACCTTAACCCCTGCATCCTCATACATTGGAATATCTGTTTCATCCCAGCCCAGACCATAAGAAGAATACCTTGTATCAGTTGCCAGGGTATTCATCTCATCCTTGCTTTCTTCTGAAAGGAGTCGTGTATCGCCCTTAAAAAATGTGCTTCCAAATTCACAGGTATCAGCTGCATTTGAATAAATACCACCCGCTCCAAGACACATTACATATTCATTTCCGTATCGACGGTTATTCGAATATATTTCCGTAAGATTTTCATTTCCATAAAGGTTAATTGGCGTACCAATTGTTGTCGCACCTATTTTATCAGCAATATTCTCCTCAACATAGGTTGTATAATCCTTTCCTGTTACTCTCTCCACAAGGATCATCAGAAGATCAAAGCCATCGTTACAGTAACAGGAATATGCACCCGGATCAGCCTTAAGACGCTGCTTAGCCAGACACTCCAGCACATCCTTCTCTCGGGTTGAAACCGCATCATTTAGAAGAGTATCATTCTTTTCTGTAGTTCCCATAATCCCTGATGTGTGATTCATCAGCATACGGACCGTAATATCCTTGTAGCGTTCATCTGCCATCTTGAATTCACTAATATAATCCGTAACCGGAGCATCCAGATCAACCTTGCCCTGATCCACCAGCTGCATCACAGCAACAGTCACATACACCTTGCTGACAGAACCAACATTATAGATAGTGCTGTCCACATCCTCATCCCATCCACTTACTGTATTCTCCCCGGCATCCGTTGCACTCTCCGCTGCATAAACCCTTAACCCTTCATCATCCATCTTAACATCAGTTATAACAGCCATTCCGAGTAAACCTAATGTGCTGATCCCTGCTATTATAAATCCATTCCTTATCTTTCTATTCATATCCAATTCCTCTTAATTCAGATATTATCTTAGTAATTGAAAACTATTATTCGCGAGCGAGCAGGCTAACAAAGAGTTTCATATTTACTTTCGAGACCCTAGAGCAACCTCAGTACTTAGTGATTCACGAACGTAGTGAAGTGAGAACTTAGTACTGCTAGGTTGCGGCCGGAGCGAAAGCGCGTCGAGAAAGTAAATAATGAAACTCTGTAGCCGTATCTCGCCGCGGCAACTATTCTGTCATCAGCTCCGTAACTGATACCTTCTTAACCTTACCAGCAGAGATATACGCTGAAACATATACATATCCCACCAGTACTACAGCGGCAGGTATAAGCAGCCAGTATCTTGGATTTGCACCACCACCAAATGCCATAACCTGGAAGTACTCCGTAAGCGGCACCGCAACAATTACTGCCGCTATCACAGCAGGAATAGCTATAGGCATGATTCTACTTACTATCTGTTTCTTAATATCCCTGGATGTATATCCCATGGACTTCTCAATACCAAACTCTTTTCTCTGCTTCCTGATAGTTGAGTCAACCAGGAAGTTAAGTATTACAGAAATAATGATTGCAACGACTATCGTCATAACATATGAGAATATTTCACTTAGTCTTGCAATAGCCCCCAGCTGTGATTCAATAAGTGCATCTAAAGAAGTTATTTCCTCAATCCTTAGTTTTGGAGTTCCACCGGTTATCATCTTGTCACCAATCTTGATTGCATAATTTGCACCGGTAACTCCATATTCAGATTCAAGAACTGCTATCTGTTGCTCAGCCTTCGCTCTGATTCTGTCTTCAAGAGATCCATCTTTAGAAGGCTCTTTCAAAAGATCCTTCGTGCTGCTCCCATATTTATCTTCAATCTTTTTTCTAAACTCATCTACATCTACACCGTCTTTTAGATAAACATTTGTCAGTCCATGATCATTTAGAGGTTGCATTCTGTTTACGCCATCCTGTGTTATAAGTACTAGATCAGTTAATGTATTTGTATAGCCTGTAATAATGTAGCTTTTCTCTATTTCGCCTTTTCTCAGGATGATGCTGTCACCTATATCATATCCCATACTCTCAGCTATTGTTCTTTTTAGCACAACCTCGTTATCATGCTCAGGAAGTCTTCCCTTAGTTACAAATATATTCTCAGTCTCTTTAAAATCTTCATATGCAATAGTCTGTACTTGTCTTTCAACATTGCCAATAATAGTTGCTTCACTAACACACATATCACTAACTTTTCTTACTTCGTCCATTGAATAAAGCTCTGCGGCTATTTCTTCTCTGGTTACTCCAGAATTAAATATCAGATACAGATCACCATTTTCATATCCAGAGCAGGAACTAAATGCACTTCCGCTATCACGGAATATATCAGCAACCATTAAGCAGAATGCTATGGATAAGCTTGATAAAAGGATACACATAAAGATTCCAATATTTTGTCTTTTATTTCTGATTATATTTCTAAATCCGAGTCTTAAATTAATATCAGACCTGGTTTTATCAAGTGAAAGCCTGTTCTTTCCAAAATGATGTGTCTTTATACCCTTTCTAAATGCAACTACCGGAGGGTATTTCTTTATAACTCTCGCTCTTAAAAGGGCTGTAAAAAGCACTACAAGGATTACTGCTACCATTGGAATAACTAATCCAAGTACATCGAAACCGGCACTTCCTTTGTGTCCTTCAAAGTTCTGAATCAATGCCGTCATAAGTGGATCAGTAAGTATTGTTATAAGTATTCCAAGAACAGCGCCTATAACACCTAAAGTTAGATACTCATAAACATATGTAAGCGATATCTCTCCTCCCTTATATCCCAGTGCTTCCAGAACACCTATAGACTCCATCTGATCATCTATATCATTTGTTATCTTATGCCTTATCATCAAGACCGCTGAAAGAACTACTATTACAGCTATCATCGCTATAACATACATCATAATTTCTATAATGCTGGCCCTATTGTCCGCTTCAATATATTTATCATCAAAGTTATCAAAAAGAGTATTATCCAGAGGCTTTCCTGCTTTTTCTTCAACCTTCTTATCTATTTCATTACTAAACCTTTGAGCATCATTAAGGCTTTCTATAGTACCTTCTTTAACATCAAATGAGAAACATATCCTTCTTGAAAAATCAATGGAAAGAGTATCATAATCTGCTTCTGAAACTATACACTTATAGCTGCGAGTATCATTTGATAAAAGCCCTGACTCATAGAAGCCTGCTATTTGAAACGAATACTCCTTTCCTCCTTTTTCAATGACAAATGTATCACCCGACTTATAACCCAGATTCATGTCCACATAATGCGGCATCCATATCGGATGTTCAAATCCTGCTATCTCTTCTTCAGAAAGAGTTGTTTCTTTACTGAAATCAGATATTTTCTTCTCATTTTCCTCTGTTATAAAAGATATATAGAAATTAAAGAGTGAACCATCTTCCTTTTTACAGTTTACAGATGCATTATTATTCGGATAAAGCATCTCTAACTTATCTAGATTTGTAATACGTGCGTCCTCTTTGAAAACCTCAGCAAACTCTGTTCTATAGTTATCTTTTAAAAAACTATAAATACATGATTTACTCTCAGTTTCCTTAAAGGCCTTATCCAGAATCTCGCCAGCCTTTGATTTATTAATTATTGCAATGTTCATAAAAAGAACGCTGACAGCAATAAGAAATATCAGGATAATGGATTCCTTTTTATGCTTCTTAATATTAAATATTGATAATCTTAATATCTTCATAATTTACCTCTTTCTAGGCTTCTACCATCCCATGTTATCCAAAAATTGCTGGAGACCAGCACGACGTTCCTTCACATCATCTGTGCCGTATACTGGCATCCTGTAGTCGCCTTCTATTCCACCGTCCCTAAGGAAGATAACTCTTGTTCCTCGAAGGGCTGTCTTTATGTCGTGAGTTACCATTACGATAGACTGACCGTTCTTATGTATCTCTGAGAAGATATCAAGCACATCCTGACTAGAAGCTGAGTTAAGCTGTCCTGTTGGCTCGTCTGCGAAGAGAATCTTCGGATCATTGATAACCGCTCTAACTATTCCAACTCTCTGGGCCTCACCACCTGATAACTGGTTTGGATATTTGTTCCACATTTCAGACTCAATCCCCACCTTCTTAAGCAGGTCCTTGGCCTTTTTAACAAGTTCAGGTGAATTCTTCTGAACTATGAGAGCACCTGTTAGCACATTATCCAGAATTGTCTGATTCTCAAGAAGGTATACACTCTGAAAAACAAATCCACAATTTCCTCTACGGAATACTGCCAGCTCATCATTTGAGAAGTCCTGAATCTCTGTCTCATTGAAGAGCACCTTTCCCATAGAAGGCTTATCCATTCCTGAAAGTGCATAAAGAAGTGTGGACTTTCCAGAACCTGAAGCTCCCATAATTACTGTGAAGTCACCTTCGATTATTTCCATATCTAAGTTCTTAATTACATGCTGCTGTCTGCCACCGTTAGAAAATGACTTGCAGAGCTTTTCTGTTCTAAGAATACTTTTATCGCCTAAATTAGAAGAAACCATGTTTACTACTTCCTTTCTTTGATCTATGACCTTTATCTCAGGTTTTCTCATCATCTGAACGTAGTATACATGGTTTCTTCTCTTATTTCTTTATCGAAGAATTATTAAATTATTATCAAATTATTAATTATTATTCAGGAATAATAATACCTCCAAAATACTCTGGATCTCCGTTTTTGTCACTTAATACAAAGCATCGAGTAGAACATACAACATAGGTTCCATCTGCTTTTCTGGCACGATAACGAATGGATCTAAGTTCTGGATTTCCGCTTAATACAGCATCGACAGCACTTCTATAAACCTCTTCATCCTCTGGATGTATATGGACCTGCCAAAGCCTGTCTGCATGATACATATATTCCGAATCCATATCAAAATCATCAACCAGAGGCAGTGACCATCTAGAGAAATCGTATCTCATATCATTTAGATAAACATATCCTCCACCAGCAACAGTGTATAACGCACCGAACATGCCATCTAATAGTCTTCTTCTTTCATCAGGTATAGGCTCATCGATTATTTCAATGTTTTCAGCCTCCCCTTTTGTCTTAGATGCTTTGAAACTTATTTTATTCTGATACATTTCCTTATCAGCTCTTTCATAAACATCTGCAAAACTATTATCATGTTTTGAATCATAATCAGCTAATCCACTAGCTACGGTTGGACCAGAACGAGATCTGCCATTTATATATGATTCATTCTTTAATTTATCTAACAGAGTATCTCTTCTTTCATAATCTGAATCAGATACAACTACAACAAATTCGTCTCCGCCCACACGGAACACCGGACTATGCTTAAATATGTCACATATCATTCTGCTGGCTCTCTGTATCTCTTCATCTCCAAAACTATGACCTCTGGTATCATTGATCTTTTTCAAGTCATTGATATCACACATTACAACAGCAAAATGAAGTTCCTCTTCTTTTTCCATTATTTTTTTATCAACGGACTCTGTATATTCCTTAAAGGCATTATTATTACGTACACCAGTAAGGCCATCACGTCTAGCCAGTTTCTTTTCGGACTCAAGATGTATCTTGAGTTCATTATTCTTTTGATATTCCTCTTCTATATTTTCCAGACAACATAGAACATGTTTATTATCTTCACATTTCACTTCAATATGACGCATGTGAATAACCTTACCATCGATCATCATGCGAAATGATAGTGAATACCTGCTAAGCTCCACCATACGCTTAAGCATAGCTTCCTTATCCAGAACCTTCTGTACAGCTTCTAAATCATCGGGATGAATATATTTATGAGAATTAAGAAATGACTCAGAGAAAAAATCCTTTCCATGTTTGGGATCCGCTATCTTATCTCCCATCTGGAAAGGAACATATTCAAAATATTCCCCTGTTTCAATATCGACATAATATAGATTATCAAAATGCTTTGCCAAGGTCATGGCAATCTGACCAAAGGCCTCATGATCATTTATCATATGCACCACTCCCATAAAACAATAAACATCATACATTCAGTTATCATCTTACCATATATCAGAACAATTTAATAGTTTTTCTAACTCAAAGGAATTAATAGACACGCAACAAATCCCTTATCAGAACTCTCTAGGAGCAGCTCACCATTCATCTTCTCCATAAGTATCCTAGCGATATACAGTCCCAGACCATTTCCTTCTGCTTCGCTGTCAATCCACTGCTTTCCCCTATAGAATTTGTTTGTAATAAGACTAAGCTCATTCTCAGGTACTCCAGGTCCAAAATCCTGAATACGCATCTCCAGATAATCATCAATAACTTTATAATTAACTTGAATAGATGTATCTGCATATTTATATGAATTCGAGATTATATTTCCTATAACCTGACTCATTCTCTTCTTATCAATACTAAGCACAACACCAGGAAGTTCCGAAGCTGTCACAAGTTCCCTATCATCATACTTCTTTATAATAGTAGAAAGAACTGATGACTGTTCATCCTGACAATTCACCTTAAACTCACCAAGATCATCTAATGTAGAAGTAAAGATATCACTTACAAGGTTATCTATCTGATCCGCCTTCATATAGATATTATCCAGCTTATCCTGAATATCCGCATCATCAGGATTCTTAGCCTTTAAAAGTTCAGTTGTAAGCTTTATACCTGTAATCGGCGTCTTAAGATCATGACTAAGAGAAGCAATAAGCTCCTTCTCTCTTCTCTGAAGATCTATCTCCCTCTGCCTTGACTGAGACAGTTCCTCACGCATGATATCAAAACTTTCGGTGAATGCACCAAACATATTATCCTGATCCATAAGGAGCGGCTCATTTAGGTTACCCATGGCCACATTCTCAGCAAAGCCCTTCATATTGTCAAATGGAATCACAATATGCTTCTTTACATAAACGCCGTATAGAAATGCTCCCAGCAGAAATATAACTCCAAAGGCAGCAAATCCAAGTAACAGTCTAATTCTCATCCTACTATATGTATCACTACCATCATTAAAAAGGATTGCTGTACCAAGTATCTCTCCATCCTTTTCGATATACATATATGAATACTTTTGATTAATAGCTTTCTCTACAGTTATACTATCCTTTAATTCAGTATTTTTATTCTGCTCGGCATCATAACGAATCTTATTAACATTATCCAGAATCACATAATCAACTTTATAGTTTTTCTCATCTAGTACGCTAAGATCAGTCCAATTAGAAGCAGCAGTTTCAGAAATATCATTTAGTATTACAGAATCAGGCTGACTATTTGAGACAGCAAATGAACCATCTCTGGTTAAAAAAGCCGTAAGACTCAGTCCCAACAAGAATAATATAGCAAGCGATATTAGCACTTTATAATAATTATTCAATGATATATCCTACTCCCCATATAGTTTTGATCACATCTGGATTCTTTGAATCCTTCTCTAACTTCTCCCTAAGATGTCTTATATGAACTGCCAGAGTGCCCTCTCCAACGAATTCATCATCCCATACATTCTTAAGAAGCTCATCCTTGGTTACTACCCTTCCAGAATTCCTTAACAGGTATAATAGAAGTTTATATTCCATAGCTTTAAGACTGACCTGCTCTCCATCAATAAGAAGCTTATGAATATTTGTATCCAGCTTTATAGTATCTGTAAGAGTATATATAGAAGGAATATCTTCATCTGAACTCTGATTCTTCTGTACTTTATTATCAGCAGACTTCGCTACTTCTAAAGCCGCATCACGGGCCTTCTCGTATCTGGTGAGTATAGCCTGAACCTTTGCAAGAAGAACATTCAAAGTATATGGCTTCTTTATGTAATCATCTCCACCTATCTTTAATGCTATAAGAACATCATCATCACTTGTTCTGGCACTTATAAAAAGAATAGGCATGTCATACTGTTCTCTAACTTTTTTGCATAGATCAAAGCCAGACCTATCACCAAGATTAATATCTAATAATAGTAGAGATATAGTATGTGTATCTAAAAAATCAACAGCCTCATCATAGCTTGTCACATATGCTGTGCTAACATCAAACAGGTTAAAATACTCTGCTGTAGACTGGGCTATAACAAGATCATCATCGATTATAAGTACCTTTATATCACTCATCATTCGCTCTCCATTACAAACAAAAGTTTCTCTTTGTAGTATAACACTTTTTTAAAAATCAAATTATTAAATAATTATTAACATATTTTGTTGACATGAAACACAAAATGTTGGTATATTGTCTGCGGGGAGATAATAAAAACACACTATTTACACATGCCGTGAAAACGGTAAAACTATTTCAGAAGGGAAAGTATGAGAGATGAAAAAATTCACATCTAGGGCAACCCGGTTAATAGCCGGTTGCTTGGCGACTGCATTGGCTCTATGCAGCGGGGTAATAATCCCGGAAAACGGGCCGAGTAACGTTCATGCTGGGAAGTATAAGCAGTTGTATAATACTTATACTATTGACGCAGCGCATTTTCCAGATCCAATATTTATGAATTATGTGCATGAAGCATATGACAAGAATAAAGACTGGAAGATGGATAACGATGAGATCATTGAAGCAAGAAATATTCACTTGGATCACAGTGGTGTTTCTAGTCTTAAAGGTCTTGAATATCTCCCAGAAATGCGCGGTATCTATGCTAGCTTCTGTAACTTAACGGAACTTGATATCAGTAAAAATCAGCTTATTACTGGTATCTGGGTATCCAATAATGATTTCACAAAACTGGACTTTAGTAAGAATCCAGGTCTTGAATGGCTTTATTGTTTTGATTGCCATAACCTGACAGAGCTCAATGTAACTGGCAATCCTTTAATGTCATATCTAGAAGTAAACACATGTCCTCTTGGTAAAATCGATGTTTCAAAGAATCCATTACTTGAGCAATTAACATGTGCATCATGTAATCTTACATCGCTTGACCTTAGTAAAAACCATAAGCTTACTCATCTGGATTGTCAGAATAACAATATTGCTTCACTTGATTTATCCCCATGTTATGTAATGAAGCGTCTTGATATCTGGGAAAATCCAAGGCTTTCAAATGTTGATGTCAGCATGCTGCCTCATCTTCAGTATTACAACTGTGCAGCTTGTAATGTTTCCAGCCTTAACTTAAGTAAAAATAAGGAGCTTGTTAAGCTTAATTGCGGATGGAACCATTTAAAGAGCCTTGATCTTTCACAGAACACAAAACTCTATGCACTTTATTGTAATGATAATGAGCTTACTTCATTGGATTTAACTCCATTTCCAGATTTACAGTTTTTGATGGCATATTATAACAAGCTTACTTCCATTAATATCGGAAATAATCCAAAGCTATTAACAGCATATCAGGATAAATACAGAACATATGAAGCCGAACAGGAATTCTACTCTTACTCTATTGATTATGGTATAGATGATTCCTACGGCGGTCTTGATAGTAAATATTTCTTAATGGTTGATCCTACTGTAGAAATTCAGACAAATACCACTACTAATATTGCTACAGATACATATTTTGAAGGTGATGTTGATACAGCAAATTACCTTACAAGAGAAATGGTAGCTCAAACACTTTATGCACTAGCAGGAAGTCCTGATGTCAGCGGACTTACATCAAGATTTACAGATGTCGAGCCTGGATCATGGTACTACAACGCAGTGCTTTGGGGTGAAAAATACAATGTTTGTCTTGGTTTCCCTGATATGGCATCAGATACCTTCGGTGTTGGCAAGTGGTGTACAAAACAGGAAATGGCCAACATGGTAATGCGATGGGCAGAATATATGGGCTACGAAAGAAGTATAGACTTTGGTCGAAGCGATGATTATATAGACTATTTCGAAGTATCATATAGCTGTTGGGAAGGTGTCTGCTGGGCTGCAACATATCGAAGCTTCCCTACTGAAGGCGATAGAAGTGCTGATAAGACACAGCAGTACATTAAGCCATATAAGGTTACTTCAAGAGCAGATCTTACTTATATCATTCAGGGTATTGAAGAAGAAAACGGCAGAACTATTACTGCTACTCTACCAATGCCAGATGCATCTGTTGTTCCTGCTGGTATAGAAACACACGGACGAGCAGCAAATCCTAACATTACACCTAATAATCCTGCTACACCTGCTACAATCGATTCTGATAATACATCCGGTGGATCAGGAAATGATGGTTCTGGAGGCACTTCTGGGGGCGCTACAGGTTCTACTGGCGCTACTGGTTCTACAGGAAGTACAGGTTCAGGAAGCTCTGCTAAGACAGGCAAATGGGTTCAGACAGATGATGGTCAGTATAATTACGTTACTGATGATGGAAACAAAGAAACTAACTGCTACCGCGATGGTTGCTGGTTAGATGAGAACGGAAATTACAATCCAGCTTATTGTAACGGTACATGGAAATGTAACAGCACAGGCTGGTGGTACGAAGATAATGGCTGGTATCCATACAGTCAGTGGTTAAAAATTGATGGTTACTGGTACTACTTCTGTTCAGACGGATATATGGATTACGGTGAATACCGTGATGGTTGTTGGTTAAACATGGATGGTAGCTGGGCTGAAGGCTACTATCAGGGAGCATGGCATAAGAACAGCACAGGCTGGTGGTACAGCGATGGTGACTGGTATCCATACTCACAGTCCTTATGGATAGATGGAACAAAATATCATTTCAATAGTGATGGTTACTGGGATTATTAAATCCCAGTAATCAAAAAAAAAGAAAATAGTAAAAACCGCGAGTATTACCAATTGATAATACTCGCGGTTTTTTAAATGATACTAAAAATGTAACGGATATTACTTAGTCTCGATGATGATCTCTACACATCCTTCAACATCTCTCTTGAACTCGAATGTATATGTTACATTACCCTTCTCATAGATGTATGTGAAACCATCTTTTGAATCAATACTTGTATCAGGATCACCATATGTACCTGAGACATCATATGCTGTAGAACCAAGTGAGATATCTCCTGGAAGGAGGATTACGCTTGAATCAGCATACTCAGCCTTAGCATCGATCTTTGAAACCTTACAAGACTTTGGAAGCTCTTCTGTGTTTCTATCGTTCTTAAGACTTACAGTAATGTATGTGTTCTCTCTGTTGTATACATCAAGATAGATAGAATCAAGTGTTCCCATTGCTGGAACCTTTACATTAAACTGCTCTGTCATTTCATCTCTAAGCTTAAACTTCTTAGACATATCTGCGTAATCAGCAGGAATATCATAAACCTTACCAAGGAGCTTAACCTCTCCTGCGTCAAGGGTATTACTTTCAAAAATCTCACCATCGGAAGCCACAACATTTGAAGCATCATTTGAAGCTGAATCCTTGTCACCGCATCCTACTGCTGAAGCAAGAACAACACCTGCTAAAAACATAACTCCAAGTTTCTTAAATACATTTTTCTTCATAACTCTCTTCCTTTCTTTTTTCATCTCTTTTTTTCCTTGTTTTCGAGACGGAGTCTAACACTAAAAATTCGATAGTTCTTCTCGAAAAATGCTAATTGTTTATCAAAAAATGCTACGATTGACCACTTTTTTACAAAAATGCCGTTTTTTGTGAAACATGCACAAAAAATCGACTATTTTTGACTTTTCCAATTTTGTAACAATTGCTACAAAAGTATCTGTTTTATTGTATTTTTTTCTTCTATAAAATTGACATATATTCACAGAGTGTACATATTACACAACAAAACCAGATTTAGAAAAACAAAAAAGGGGCTTAAAAAGCCCCCTTTTGAGTATTAAAAAGTGCTATTTTTCTTAGTTTACACTGAAGAGAAGCTGACCATAGCTTGGGAATGGCCAATCATTCTGTGATGTAAGCATCTCAGCCTCATCAACATACTTACGAAGCTCCTCCATAGCTGGAAGAAGATCATCTCTAACATATGCAGATGAATCAAAGATATCCTCTTTAGCCTTAAGGCTAGCAAGTACATCCTCAAGCTTAACAACTGACTCAAGAATAGAATCTGTAAGTTCTGACAGTCTCTCCATAGTAGAAACTTCATAATTACATTTAACGTTTGAGCTAACCTCACGCATAAGCTTAGTTGTCTCAGCAAGTCTGAAGAGATATCTCTCAATTGCTGGAAGATAGTTCTTACGAACCATATCTACCATAGTAAGACCTTCAATATTTACAGTCTTTACATAGTTCTCAAGCATGATCTCACATCTTGACTCAAGCTCTGCCTCTGTAAATACCTTATGAGCCATAAGCATTTCCTTATTCTTCTCATCAAGAAGATGTGGCATAGCATCAGCTGTAGTCTTAAGATTTGAAAGACCTCTAACCTCTGTAGCTTCCTTAACCCACTCGTCACCATATCCATTTCCGTCGAAGAGAATTCTCTGGTGATCTGTAATAACTCTCTTAATAAGCTTATGAAGATCATCTTCGAAGTTTGATGACTTCTCAAGCTCATCAGCATACTGACGAAGGCTCTCTGCAACTGCTGCATTAAGCATAATGTTGCAGCAAGCGATAGAGTTAGATGAACCAAGTGATCTGAACTCGAACTTATTACCTGTGAATGCAAATGGTGATGTTCTGTTTCTATCAGTAGTATCTCTGCTGAAGTGAGGAAGGCTGTGAACACCGAGCTTCATTACTACCTTCTCTGCACCTGCATAAGGTGTATCATTCTTAATTGCGTCAAGAACACCTGTAAGCTCATCTCCAAGGAATATAGAAATAATTGCTGGAGGAGCCTCATTTGCTCCAAGTCTATGATCATTTCCTGCTGTAGCAACAGAAAGACGAAGAAGATCTTGATAATCATCAACAGCCTGAATTACTGCACAAAGGAAAAGCAGGAACTGTGCGTTCTCATAAGGTGTCTTCCCTGGTGAAAGAAGGTTAATACCTGTATCTGTTCCGATAGACCAGTTGTTGTGCTTACCAGAACCATTAACACCTGCAAATGGCTTCTCATGAAGAAGACATTCCATACCATGACGAGCAGCAACCTTCTTCATAATCTCCATAGTCAGCTGATTTGAATCAGTTGCTACATTAGTTGTTGAATAGATAGGTGCAAGCTCATGCTGTGCAGGAGCGACCTCGTTATGCTCTGTCTTAGCAAGGATACCAAGCTTCCAGAGCTCATTGTTAAGGTCTTCCATAAACTCACTTACTCTTGGCTTAATTACACCAAAGTAGTGATCATCCATTTCCTGTCCCTTTGGAGGCATAGCACCGAAAAGTGTTCTACCTGTATACTTAAGGTCAGGTCTCTTATTCCAAACTTCTCTATCTACAAGGAAGTACTCCTGCTCAGGACCAACGCTTGTTCTTACGAACTTAACATCGTCATTACCAAAAAGCTTAAGTATACGCTTTGCCTGCTTATCAATTGCCTGCATAGATCTAAGAAGTGGTGTCTTCTTATCAAGTGCCTCTCCTGAGTATGAGCAGAATGCTGTAGGAATGCAAAGTGTATGATCCTTGATAAATGCAAAGGATGTTGGATCCCAAGCTGTATATCCTCTAGCTTCAAATGTAGCTCTAAGTCCACCAGATGGGAATGAAGAAGCATCAGGCTCGCCCTTGATAAGCTCCTTTCCTGAGAACTCCATCAGTACTCCACCATCAGGTGATGGGCTGATAAAACTATCATGCTTCTCAGCTGTAACTCCAGTAAGTGGCTGGAACCAGTGTGTATAATGAGTTGCTCCGTTTTCAATAGCCCAGCTCTTCATCTCCTCAGCTACTGCATCAGCAACCTTCTCATCAAGTCTTACATTCTCATCGATTGTCTTCTTGAGTGATGCATATACATCATCTGAAAGTCTTGATCTCATTACTCTCTCATCAAATACAAGAGAACCAAACATTTCTGGTACATTTGTCTTTGCCATTATCTTATCCTCCCTTTATGGTTTATTTGGCATAAAAAAATGGCGTCTCAGAGGGTTTAACCTCTAAGACGCCTTTGTCTTATCTGTCAGTTATATTACTCTTATATATTTTATTTGTCAATAACTTTTTTTAATATTTTTTAACTTATTATCGTTTAATTGATAACTTTGTTTTCTAATCAATTATATCCTGAGCCACCTGACGCTTTGTAAGTCCGGAATTCATAGCCTCTTTCAGGATATATTCATGTGCTTCCTTCTCAGACATACCTCTTTCAACAAGAACGATCTTTGCACGGCTTACTATCTTCAACTCTTCCATCTTCTCTTCAACAGAGCGAACCTGCTTACGCAGCTTCTTCACACGTCGATTAAGAGCAAGTAGCAATCTAATGCTTCTATCAAGATCACTCTTCTTAACAGGTTTCGCTATGGTTATCACGCCGTAGTTTATCAAATGATTCATCACGTCACTGTGAATCTCATTTGGCACAGCTAAAACAACTCCAGCACTATGCTTCTCAACCACATCCATAACAAAGTCTGTTCCAAGACCATCACTTAGCGGAGCGTTTATCAGTATCATATCGTATTCTCTGACAAGAAGTTCCCTTCTTGCAGCTGATGCGCTCTTTCTTACTTCTATAACGTTGAATGTTCTCTCCGGCAGTGATTTTTCAGCAAGTATATTAAATTGATCAGAAGACGACACTATAAGAATAGAATGTCTATCAGCAGTTCTGCTATCCATAAACGTCCCAGAACCTTTCTATCTAAAATAATATGCTTATAAACGAAAAATTAATTATAAATACTTATCTATAATTGAAGCCGGAAGTATGGACTTTATGAAGTCACTTGACTCAGCATACTTAATAGCTTCCTTTCTTGACTTAGGAAGAAGTACACTGTCATCATCCATAACCTTTGGAAGCTCCAGGTTATTCTCTATACCATATAGACCTGCATAGATAAGCAGAGCATATGCAAGATAAGGATTACTAAGCGCATCAGGAGAACGAAGTTCTACCCTTGGATGCTTCTCATTATCATTTATATACATAAGCTCAGAACCGCCGAGATTGGACCAGTTCACCTTCGTTGGTGCAGTACCGGTTCCAAAACGGTTATATGAAGAATCTGTAGGATTAAGGAATATGGTTATATCCTTTATTTTTTCTAATATACCAGCAGCTGCAGAACGCACTACATCATTACCATCTTTATCCTTAGCAAAGATATTGATGTGATATCCATTTCCTGGCTTATCAGAAAGTGGCATTGGAGAAAAATCAGCATAGAGGCCATTTCTATCCGCAACAGTCTGAACTACCATCTTAAAGGTAGTCATCTGATCTGCAGCCTTAAGTGGCTTTCCATAATGGAAGTCAATCTCATTCTGTCCAGGACCTCTCTCATGATGAGACCTCTCTGGAGTGAGACCCATTTCTTCTATAGTAAGGCATATCTCACGACGAATATTCTCTCCCCTGTCAAGTGGAGCAATATCCATGTAGCCAGCTTCATCATATGGAATCTTGGTTGGACGTGCTTCGTCATCAGTTTTAAATAGGTAGAATTCCATTTCTGATCCAAACTTAAAATCGATGCCTGCATCCTCTGCTGCCTTAACAGCATTCTTAAGAATGTTACGTGTATCAGCTTCAAATGGAGTTCCATCCACTTTACATACATCGCAGAACATTCTAAGAACTCTTCCTGAATCAGGTCTCCAAGGAAGCACAGATAGTGTATCTGGATCCGGCTTCAGATAAAGGATACCTTCATCGCAGCCCTCAAAGCCTCTTATAGACTTGGCATTGATCATAATACCATCTCTAAAAGCTTTGTGTATCTCGCTAGGCATTATAGATATATTCTTCTGAACACCATAAGCATCACGGAAGGCCAGTCTGATAAACTTGGCATCTTCTTCCTCGATATATTCCATTATTTCTTTTTCTGAATATGTCATACTATTCCCCTTTAAACAATTATAAAACCAAGATACACTAATTAACGTGTTACTGCAAGAGAACTCTCGATAAACTTACGGAATATAGGATGAGGTCTGTTAGGACGAGACTTAAACTCAGGATGGAACTGCACACCAAGGAAAAATGAATTCTCTGGTACTTCCACAGTTTCTACAAGTTCACCATCTGGTGACTGTCCAGATATAACAAGACCAGCCTTAGTAAGCACATCCTTGTATTCATTATTAAACTCATATCTATGTCTATGACGCTCTGAGATTGAAAGAGTCTCGTAGCACTGCTCCATAAGTGTTCCAGGAGTAATCTCGCATGGATAACTTCCAAGACGAAGTGTTCCTCCCTTATCAACGCTGTCAGACTGACCAGGCATAAAGTCAATAACCTTAATATCGCTGGCATCATGGAACTCACCTGAACATGCATCAGTAAGACCAGCTACATTTCGTGCATATTCAATAACAGCAATCTGCATTCCAAGACATATTCCAAAGTAAGGAATGTTATTAGTACGAGCATACTTAGCAGATAGGATCATTCCCTCAATACCTCTGTCGCCGAAACCACCTGGAACAATGATTCCATTTACCTTGCTAAGGCGCTCTTCATAATTTGATTCATTAAGTTCCTCTGAATCGATCCAATCTATCTTTACATCAGTACCGAATCCATATCCTGCATGACGAAGAGCCTCAGCCACAGAAAGATATGCATCATGAAGCTGAACATACTTACCAACAAGTCCTATGGTAATCTCCTTATCCATAGTCTCGATGCTTGTAACCATTTCCTTCCATTCTTTAAGGTTAGGAGCTGCACTTCTAATACCAAGCTCACGGCAGACCACATTTGCCAGTCCCGCAGTCTCAAGCATAAGTGGTGCTTCATAAAGACTTGGCAGAGTTCTGTTCTCAATAACGCAGTCCTCCTTAACGTTACAGAACATGGAAATCTTCCTATATATAGAGTCTTCAAGTGGTTCATCACATCTAAGAACGATAATGTCAGGACGAACTCCCATTCCCTGAAGTTCCTTTACAGAGTGCTGGGTGGGTTTTGTCTTATGCTCATCTGATCCACTAAGGAAAGGAACAAGTGTAACATGGATAAAGAGAGAATTCTCCTTTCCAACCTCAAGAGATATCTGTCTTACAGCTTCAATAAATGGCTGTGACTCAATATCACCGATAGTACCACCGATCTCAGTAATAACTACATCAGCGTCAGTTTCATTTCCAACTCTATATACGAATTCCTTTATTTCATTAGTAATATGAGGAATAACCTGAACTGTTGAACCCAGATATTCACCTCTTCTTTCCTTATTTAATACATTCCAGTAAACCTTACCTGAAGTAAGATTAGAGTACTTGTTAAGATTCTCATCAATGAATCTCTCATAATGTCCAAGGTCAAGATCTGTCTCAGCTCCATCTTCTGTTACATAAACCTCTCCATGCTGATAAGGACTCATAGTACCTGGATCTACATTAATATATGGATCCAGCTTCTGAGCTGCAACCTTAAGACCTCTAGCCTTAAGCAGACGTCCAAGAGACGCAGCAGTTATACCCTTTCCTAAGCCTGATACAACACCACCTGTAACAAAAATAAACTTTGCCATTTCCGATTGTCCTCCTATTCATATACCGAGACGAATAAAAAAAGAGGCACTTCGAGTGGTGAACCCGAAGCGCCATTGCTTCACAAAAATAATCAATTAATTTTCTTAACAAATATTAGTATATAACTTTATTATCAAAAGTCAACTTATTTTTCTACTTTTTAATAACTTTCTTTTCTACTTTTCTCTCCTTTTTTCAAAGAGACAACAATTAGCATTATAACTCCAATGAAAAGATAAGCCATTCTTGTACATAAATACCCAGGAGTAATTGTAAATGGAGTCTCTCCGCCCTTAAGAGTTTCAAGAGCAGCCGATACAACCTCAAAGTAATTTGCACCATTAATGTCCACTCCATATTCCCTTAAGGCAAATGACATCACTATCACTACGCCCATAAAGATATATATGAAAGCAGGACTAATCTTGCCCAGAAGATTACCGACACCTAACAGAAATACGAGGCATGGCACAGTTATAAGAAACCAATCAAGGATATAAGTACTTAAATATACTTTTCCAAATATACTCCAAAGAAATATCACCCCTTCTGCAAAAACAAGCAGATTAAGTATAATAAAGAAGCTTCCTATTATTATATTCTTTATGATCATTCTTTTTTGTACTGAAAATCCCGTGACATCTGCCAGTATGCTGACTCTTTTTTGTTTCTTAGAATACATAGTAGAAAGAACAAAAAGAGTAACAAGAACAGAAACAAGCGTTGTATCACCCAAATATTTCCCAAAACTCCATCCTGAAAAAGGAGCAGTACAAGAAACTCCGAGGATAACCTGGGATGATAGAATAAAATAAGCATAAATCAAAGTTATAACCATCATAGCAAACACATATGGCTTTAATAGTATTATCTTAAAATCGTATCTAAATATCTTACTCAACTGAGATATCCTCCTCTGTTAGTCCTGCAATATCCAGAAAATCCTGTAATGTGCAGCCAGTTCCATATTCAATATACTCACTCCTGGTTGAATATAATTCACTAAGAACCCTATCCATCTCTTCTTCTCCACCCAGCTTTTCTTCTGCTTTTAAAAGCATAAGTGGCATAAGACTATATTTATTCGTTGCTGACACACTATCTTCAATAGCTATTCTGTATGAAAGTGGAAGCTTATCAAGGTATTCAGGATGTCTATAATAAAAGTTATTATTTAAATCTTTTACGTCTTGCTCCCATTCATCAACATAGTACTTTTGGGCATATAACTCTCCATATTTATCCTTAATTATTCTATAAGTAGTAAATACGGTAAGTCCTTCACAAGACCATAAGCCATCATCTTCAAATGGCATTCCTAAATCCCCCCAATATAAATGAACTATCTCATGGGTAAATGTTTCATTTACATTAGATCCTGCTCTGCTGTCAGAAAGAGTCTGTGGGGATAAGATATCTTCCTGCATAGCAACTGTTCCTTTTTCAGCATATCCGCCTCCATACTCTGCACTGAGCTGAAGAATACCTATATCCTTTATATCCTCGCCATCTGAATTTTTATCAAGCTCTCCTATATGCTTATCACAATAATTAAACACATTCTGAATCGCGCCATCAAGATCATTATCCTTTACAGTATCCTTATATACTTTACTATATTTAAAATATACATCTTCTTTTGAATAAGATACCTTATCAGATTCATAGGCGCCGGATAGCAAACGACCCGAGCTACAAGCCAGCTTCCAACACGCAGTTCCATCGCCATTATCTTTTACAAGCTCCATAGCATCAGATTCAATAAACGGAGTATGATTAGATGGAACATTCACATAAAGCTCCATATCGGGGCCGTCCGCAGAAAGCATATTTGCTCCCATATAATCCGAAGTAAGATATATGTAATTCTTACCTATAGCTGTCATGCCATCATAACCAAGCAATACAAAATTCGAATGACTTGTACAAGGATAACCACCATATACCAGTTTTAATTTACCAGTCTTTCTTTCTGGATTCTTTAACACGTATTTCTTAGTTCCAAAATAAGTATCAAGTACATTATCTTCATCATAATATGATGTAAACTCAAGAGGTTCGCCATCTATTGTCGCACTCTTAAGCTTAATTCCAGCACCAAGAGTAAATGAGATCTCATCACCTGATACAGCACTAAGATCTATTTCATCCGTACCATCCATTAACCCCAGCAGCGTATTAAAGGAAAGTTCTCTCTTATAGTCTGTGTACTCAGCCTCCGTCTCCGTAGCGCCATCATCCATCATAAATGACATATCATCAAGAGATACTATAGGGCTATGATCTACAAAAGGCTGTTTGATAACCATAATAACAGCGAATACAAGAAATATAACAGGTGCAACAAAGACCACTGGCTTCTTAACCCTAATGAGGAAAGAACGAATAATATTATATTGATATTTTCTAATGAATACACACGAAAACTCCCATAAAACAATTGCCACAAGCATTAATAATATTCTTGTATAAAGTTGAATCCTTATTACTGCAGGCGAACCAAATGCATCTGAAATACAGATATTAACCGGTCTATTCCATGATATAAACGGATTTTCCACTAACGGACTCGCGTACTGTACAGCTGTAAGAATAAAGAAGATAATTAGCGAAACACTTATATTTTCTGATATATTGTATAATCCTTCCAACAAGAAAAATGTTATCACCATACATGGAATATATAGAATAACCGGATAGATAAGATATGACTCATAACTAAAAAGATAATCCATTTTTTTACTGCATATAGGCAGATAGATAATTAAACTTATCCCAAGAACTATCAAAATGATAACTGAATACGCAAGGATTCGAGAAAGACTCGCCTTTTTTTCATCCACAAAGGCTCTCATCATTTCGTTTACGCCATTCTTTTTTACCCTGTCTGAATCAGTGAGGATTCCAATCCCCCATATAAGGGATCCAAAAAGACTTCCTATTATATATGGAAAAACTACATTATCCATAGTACTAAGTCTTTTATCTCCACATATGTAAATTCCTGCATTTCTAACATACTCTATAAAGCTAAGACCAATAATAAGTATATTTAAAGCAAGCATTATATATGTTTTTCTACACATAAACAGTCGTCTTAACTCGACTTTAGTAAGTTTCAAAGTTTGTCTCATAACTCATCCTCTACTCAACTTTACTTTTCATAATACGATATAAATATGCGTCTTCAAGGGTTGGTTCACAATGTTCCACATAATCAGGAAGCTTCTTACCAACTATTCTGGTAAGAACTCCCGCCCTTGTATTAACCTTAGATACTATCTCACAGTCATCAGGTATCACATCATCCATCTTACGAACATAAGAACCAACATGATCCATAGTATCTTCTATCAAATCTGCAGGTGCTCCATCATAGAGAATCTTTCCTCCATAGATAACAAGTACTCTGTTACAGACAGCTTGAACATCATCAACAATATGAGTAGAGAGAAAGACGATTCGATCACTAGACATTTCTGAAAAAGCATTTCTGAACCTTACTCTTTCCTCTGGATCAAGCCCCACAGTTGGTTCATCAAGAATCATTATCTCCGGCTGCCCCATAATAGCCTGAGCAATACCGACACGCTGTTTCTGACCACCAGAAAGACTACCAATACGAACCTTTCTTTTATCCTTAAGGCCTGTATTCTCAAGCGCCCATTCTATCTCATCCTTACTCTTTATATTCTTAAGAGCTGCCATATAATCCAGGAACTGCCAGACTGTTAGTTCTTCAAAAAGACCAAAGTTTTGCGGAAGATAACCAAGTCTTCTCTTAAAATCATTTTCATTATCAAGTAGTTTCTTATCATCAACAAGGATATCTCCCTTAGCCTGCTTAAGACCTGCTGTCATCAGCTTCATTAGAGTTGACTTGCCGGCTCCATTTGGTCCCAGTATTCCAACAAAATCAGGACTCTTCACCGAAAAGCTCACATCTGATAAAGCTTTCTTACCTGACGGATATATCATCGTCACGTTTTTAATATCTATTTCCATCCTGTATCTCCTTTTGATATTTAATAAGCAAAAAAAATGGTAGAACAAGCGGTAAGTTTTTAGTCTCACCTGTTCTACCATAATTTTTATCACTTATTAGTTGTAGTGTGTCTGTGGGAAATGTGGAGATTGTGTGTAGTTTTGTAAAGAACATAATTACTGCACTACAGTAAACTTTACTCCACCCTCTGTATTTTCTATCTTATACTCTGCACCAGACATCTCCATAACCATGCCAGTTATATAAAGTCCCAGACCACTTCCATCTTTATTACTAGTATCCGCCCTATAGAAGGCTTCAAAAAGATGAGGCAAATGCTGTTCATCAATATGAGCTGGAGAATTGATAACAGTTAATTCCACTCTATCCTGAGAATCATCTAACTCTCCAGATTCACGATTAAACTTCTTCAATACTACTGATGTCTTACCACCTTCTGGAGTATACTTAAATGCATTTCCAAGTATATTTCCCAGCGCCTTTTTAAGCAGCTGTTCATTACCTCTAAAATCAACATTATCAGGAACCTCATATTCAAGATCTATATTCTTTTCAGTAATGAGTCCATCGTAAAATGCAATCTCTTCATCTAAGATACTGTCGATCTTCACTGTATCCTGAGAATCCATATCACCCATATCAATATGGGATACAAGCAGGATTTCATTTATAAAGCTTACAAGTTCATTCAATGTATTGCTGCATTTTTCAAGATACTTATCTCTATCTTTATATACCCCTATTCCCGAACGCATACCTTCTATCTGACCAATAACAACAGATATAGGAGTCTTTAGTTCATGAGATACTCCTGAGAAGAAAAGCATTCTTCTTCTCTCACGCTCCTTTTCAAGAGTTATCTCATTCTTAAGATAAAGATTTTTATCAGATAATTTAGCGAGTGCCGCACTTAACTCATCCGAAAGCTTATTAAGACTCTTGGCCAGTCGTCCTATCTCGTCATCTCTTTCATCCGGGCAGTACCAGTCAAAGTCCTGCTGGGCCATTCGTTCAGCAATCCTGCTCATTCTTACTATAGGTTTCTTCATATAATAGGAGAATATCTTAGAACCTACTAAGGAAAGAACAAGTGCTATCACTATAACAGGAATAATACTTTTAATTACGCTATCCTGAAACGAAACAGCTCTATTATCACTGCCAGTAACTATTAACACATACTCCTCATCACAGTCATTAAAATGTAACGGATATGTAAGTAAACCATTATCTGTAGTTTCTTCACCCCTTGATAAATATTCTTCAGCGGTGATCAGTTCTACATAGGTTGCTGTACTTCCAGCGAAGCGTAGAATCTCCCTCTCAGCATCTGTCTTCGGAATATTCATGCTTTTTTCAGCTAACTCTTCCGATTCCTTTTCAATGTATTCAGAATTCTTCTTAGGAGTTGAATACGGAGTCATAATAAAAAGAATAAGATATACCGAACCCATGATCAGAATAGATAATAGCATGAATGTTATAAAAGTTTTTATGGTCATGTTTTTCATACTAGCCTAGCTTATATCCTATTCCTCTTACAGTCTCAATGCAGTCACTTGATCCAAGTTTCTTCCTGATATTCTTTATATGAGTATCTACTATTCTGGTATCCTCATAGTATTCATAATCCCATAGCTTAGATAAAAGAGACTTCCTGGTAACCACACCCCCCTGAGCTTTCATCAGCTCATAAAGAATATCAAATTCCTTAAGTGTGAATTCCACATCCTCTCCTTCTATCTTTACAGTATGAGTATTACTATCTAAAATAATTCCTTTATATGACAAAGTCTCAGAATCTGAAACCTTTCCACTCCTTCTAAGTATGGCTTCAACCTTACTTACAATAATTGGCATAGATATAGTCTTTGATATATATTCATCAACCTTAAGGCTATAACCTCTAAGCTGATCTTCCTCACTAAACTTAGCAGTCAGCATAATAATAGGAACATCACTCTTCTTTCTAATAAGTTCGCACAGAGTAAATCCATCTATCTTTGGAAGCATTATATCGAGAATAATAAGATCAAATTCTCTTTCCTCCATAGAGTCAAAAGCTTCTAAGCCATCATTTGCAGTTGTAACTGCAAACCCAGAATTCGACAAAAAATTAACAAGAAGCTCCTGATAATCTTCATTATCCTCTACAACCAGAATCTGATTCATAAAGTATTTACCTTTCGTTTTTCCTATTATTATATATAAAAAGAAGCGGGATGCAAACACATCCCGCTTCTCCCATAATGAAATATAATATATAAAGGGATAATTCCCTGGCTAACTACTCTACATCCTGAAGAGCGTCATAGTCCTCTTCACCAGTTCTAATCTTAACAACTCTGCTTACTGGATATACGAAGATCTTACCATCACCGATCTTACCAGTATAAAGTGTCTTCTTAGCTGTTTCGATTACACTGTCTACAGGAATCTTACTTACTACTACTTCAAGCTTGATCTTAGGAAGAAGTGTTACGTCCATCTCAACTCCACGATACTTCTCACCAGTACCCTTCTGGATACCACAACCACTTACCTGAGTTACTGTAATACCTGTTACACCAAGAGCATTGAGAGCCTTCTTAATCTTGTCATATCTTGAAAGCTTTGTAATAATAACTACCTTATTAATACCAGTATCTGCTACAACACCAGCCTTAGCCATCTCTTCAGAAGCGTTTACAACAGGAACAGAAGCGTTCTTCTTAGCTTCACTAGCCTCTTCATAATCATCACTTCCGAGACTTGTGTTTTCATTTTCAACCATCATTGCACTTGACATATCAACGATACTGAATCCTGAATATGCTGATGCAAGACCATGCTCTGTAGAATCAAGACCTTCGATTTCTTCCTCTTCTGAAACTCTAAGTCCAAAGATTGCTTTAATTATTGTAAATACTATAAGCATTGTTACAGCTGTCCAAGCAGCTACTGCTGCAAAACCAAGTAACTGAACTCCTAACTGATGGAAACCACCGCCGTAGAAAAGACCAACTACGCTATCATTTCCTGGTGCAGATGTTGTTGCGAAAAGACCAGTTGCGATTGTTCCCCAGATACCATTCATCATATGTACTGCTACAGCACCAACAGGATCATCGATGTGAAGCTTGAAGTCAAGAAGCCATACACCAAATACTACCAGAAGACCTGCAACTGCACCGATTATAATTGCACCAAATGCATCTGTTACATCACAAGGAGCTGTGATAGCTACAAGACCTGCAAGTGAAGCATTGAGACACATTGAAACATCAGGCTTACCATACTTAACCCATGTAAAGATCATACATACTACTGTTGCGATTGAAGGAGCAATAGTTGTTGTTAAGAATACTGATGCAAGCTGTTCCTTTGAAGTACAAGCTGCACCGTTAAATCCATACCATCCAAACCAGAGGATGAATACACCGAGTGCACCGATTACGATATTGTGACCTGGGAAAGCATTTACCTTTGTAACCTTTCCATTTTCATCTTTCTCAAACTTACCAATACGAGGTCCAACCATCTTTGCACCGATAAGTGCTGAGATACCACCAACCATATGAATTGCACAAGAACCTGCAAAATCATGGAATCCCATCTGTGCGAGGAAACCACCGCCCCAGATCCAATGTGCTTCGATAGGATAAACAAGTGCTGAAATAATTCCTGAATATACACAGTAGCTAAGGAACTTAGTTCTCTCTGCCATAGCACCTGATACAATAGTTGCTGTTGTTGCACAGAACACAAGGTTAAATACGAAATTTGACCAGTCAAAGTTCTGATATGTTGTGAAGATATCAAATCCAGGCTTTCCTATAAAACCAAGAACATCTTCACCAAGTAAGAAACTAAAACCGATTGCTATGAATACACAACATCCTATACAGAAATCCATAAGGTTTTTCATAAGAATGTTACCTGCATTCTTTGCTCTTGCGAAACCTGATTCAACCATCGCGAATCCAGCCTGCATCCAGAATACCAGCGCGGCACCAATAAGGAACCATACTGCAAATATTTCACCATTGATTGCACTTAAAATTTCTTCCGTCATTTGAACTTCCTCCTTCGATACGAGAAAAGCGCCCCAGACCGAATAACATCCAGCCCAGAGCGCCATTGCTCATAAAGTATTATTTTGTCGCGCGCTAATCTTCTGCCAACAGGCAGATCCCGGCAAACGAAAAGGCGCCTCAGAGATCATTCTCTAAGACGCCGTTGCCTTTTATGTTTCTGTATTATACACTTGTTTCAATTTTTGTCAATACACTTTTTAAAATTTTTTTTGTATTACTTTTTATTTAGTCCCAACCTTTCCATACATCAGGCTGATAACCTACTGTAGCCTTCTTGCCATTTCGTACAATAGGCTGAACAAGTATATGCTGATTCTCAAGGATTTTTTCTTCCTTATCCTCATCTGCAATATATTTAATAATCGCCAAAGTATCCTGATCCTTTGCGTTCTCATCTATAAGATTATCAATACCACCCACTGCCTGTTTAACAGAATTAAACTCTCCTTTGCTAAGTCCCTTTTCCTTTAAATCCACAAACTGGAACTTAATACCACGCTCTTTGAAGAATCTTTCTGCCTTTCTGGTATCCGCACTCTTCTTTGTACCAAATATCTGTATATTCATCTTATATCTCCTTATATAACTTTAACTCTGCTTACTATAACACATATCTGCGTCATTATGTCATACATTCTAATCTGTTCAATACTCGCGTAATATGATATATTATGTTGGTTGTTCGAATAATAACTTATCAGCAAGATAATCAGGTTTTAAATCATGAATGATAAAAAAGAAACAAGTATATTTACAAAACCTATAGTCGTCTGGATTGGCGCACTTATATCCTGTTTTTTATGGGGAAGTGCTTTTCCAATGATAAAGCTTGGATACTCTGAATTTGCTATAGAATCAAATGCTATGGCCACTCAGATTCTTTTTGCAGGAATCCGTTTTGTACTTGCAGGAATCCTGGCAGTTCTTATTGGTTGTATCATTCACAAAAAGGTTCTAATCCCAAAGAAAACATCTATCCCATCAGTATTAAAACTATCAATGTTCCAGACCGTTGGACAGTACTTTTTCTTTTATATCGGGCTGGCCCATACTTCAGGAGTAAGAGCATCTATCGTACAGGGAACTAATGTTTTTATAGCCCTTATAGTAGCATGCCTTATCTTTAAACAGGAAAAGCTTTCAACCAGAAAGATCATAGGATGCATTATAGGGTTTGCAGGCGTTGTTCTGGTTAATCTTACAGGCAGCAGTCTAGGTGAAGGCAGCATACTTCTTGGTGACTGCTTTATAATCCTATCAACTGTAGCCTATGCCTTTTCTTCAGTTCTACTTAAAGAATATACAAAGACAGAAGAACCTGTCATCCTTAGTGGCTATCAGTTTATTGCTGGCGGCATTATTATGATAATTGCTGGTCTTCTTATGGGAGGCAGATTAGAACAAGTGACATCAAAAGGTATTATATATCTAATATACCTTGCCTTCGTCTCAGCAGCTGCGTATTCATTATGGAGCACACTGATCAAACATAACCCAGTCTCAAAGGTTGCAGTCTTTGGATTTATGACACCAGTATTCGGCGTTATCACATCTCTCGTCTTCCTAAATGAAGGCGCTGGATTCAACTGGATTCACTTTATCTCACTAGTTCTTGTCTGCATCGGAATATATATCGTTAATTCAAGTAAAAAAAATCAGAAACAAGAAACTTAGTCTTGTTCCTGAATTCGTTTATTTATTCTTAAATACAAATATACCATCTTTATCTCCAGTTTCAGTTTTCATGTCACTCTGTTATTAGTGTACGTACTTCCACCTTCTTAACACGAGACGCGGTAATATAAGCAAATAGGAAGAAGCATATAGCAACTGTTATGATCGGTATCATTACAGTCGAGAAACTATAATCAATAAAGAACTCTGCAATTCCCATACTTCTGAGCATGAAAGAAAGCAGTTTACTAGAGAATAATAGACTAAGTGTAGTCCCAAATGCTATTCCAATTATAGATACAATAAGAAATCTAATAGCAAACTGCACGCGAAGTTTATCCGAAGTAAGACCCAATGCTTTATATATTCCTATATCCGTCTTTTCGTATGCAAAGATTCTTGTCGAAAGCATAGTTACGGAGGCAAATGCAAATACTGCCGACATGATATATATAAGGATTCTAAGAGCTGAAGATGCTCTCTGGATCAGCTTATCCTCTTGAGAATCACCTCTAGTATGAATCGTTATCGTATAATCCTCAGGAAGTTCATTTTCAAGAGCCTCACTTATTTCATCTATACTTTCTGTATCAGCCAGATTATATCCTGCCCACTCAGGACATATATCGGGAGCCAATGTTCTTCCAGCATCACCACTCATTGCAAAGAATCTTCCAGTATCTTTAGTACCCACTATAAAGCCTGTGATCACATATTCACCACTATTTTCTCTGTACTTTACTATAAGCTTGTCACCTATAGAGTAGCCCATATCTTCTGCGTAGACCTGTCCAACGGCAATCTCATTTGCTTTTTTCGGAGCATCACCCTTGACCACAGTAAAGCCCTCCTCATCTTCGGAAATGAGACAGTAAAGCTTCTCTCCATCAAGAACCATATACTTTCCATTAAGGCGATACTTTTCTTCAATGCCTGTATATTCTTCGATGACATTTTCTATCTTTTCAAGATTCTCCCATACCGAATCTGTATATTCTGAAGAGTATTCAGGAACAGATACTTCAACAGATATGTCTTCATTTGTTCCTCCCATTGCGTTATGAGCGTTTTCCGAAGTTATAGCATCTGTCATACCAGTCACGGTCATAAGGAAGAATACAAGCATTGTAGCTATAACTATAGCTGCCACATAGCGTCTTCTGCCCGATATAAACTGTCTAAGAGCGAGACTCGAAGAGATGAGCCGTCCTGATAAAGGAACTGCCTTTAAAGACGTATTAGAGCCCTCCTCTCGCCTGCCAGATATTGCCATAATAGGTGAGACCCTTCCTATTTTTTCAGAACATATTAAGATAAATACCGCTGAAGCAACCAGAATTCCAAGGATCAGACTTACACTTGTTATAATGTCTAAGCCCGTATCAATCTTAATTCCTACTATCGGCTCAAAAAATCCAGGAAGATATTTTATAACTGAAAGAGACATTAATAAGCCAAAAATAGCACCAAATATTTCTGCAAGCATATACTGAATCAAAAAGATTATCTTCAGTCGAAGATTGTAGAATCCCTCCGCTTTCAGGATTCCCAGATCAGTATACTGAAGTTCAATTCCAGTAGATATGCTGTTAGACATCACAACAAAAACTATAACAATAAGAATGATCACATATGATAAAAATATATCAAGAGTTAGATCAGGATACAGATCCTGATAATGAATACTATCTGTTTTAGTAAGAACACTAGTAGCATAGCTTCCTATCTCAGTATCATTATTGATAACAGAAGCAAAACGATTATCAGATAATGTACAGTTATCAGCTTTGTATATATATACAATACTATACAGAAACTCTCGTACTGCTGGATTAACTAACGCTTTTCCCTCAAGATACTCAGTTATTTCCTTACTATCTTCGCTACTGATAAAACCAGATTTTACAGGAATAAAAGCACTTCCACATACTGGTTCTTCCACAAAACCTTTTATAGTGAAATCATACTCTTTGTCGCCAAATGAAATCGCAAGTCTGTCACCTATACTAAGATCCTCACTCTTGCTGATAGCCTGAGGAAGATATATCTCACCCTTCTTTAACTCAGGTACAACCTCTTCATACCCTGTCATATCGCTTTTCCAAAGCTTGTCGACTCTGCTATCATACTCAGTTAAAAACAGATTGAAAGAGCCACTAGATCCATCAGGAAGTGTATATCCGTCTGAAAGGATAGTATCCATAGCCAGAACTTTTTCCACATCAGAATGTGACTCTACCTCTTCCATCATTTCTTCGGTAAGGAAATCACGTCTGATATTAAGTGTAATATCTCCACCTTCCATATGCTCATACGCTGACTCTATGGATTCTTTAAAATTCTTCTTGAGACTCACTATGGATGCTATAGATGATGATATTATCATCATAAAAACCATGATGCAGAGAAATGTCCCCTTCTTGTGACGAATATTTGATTTTACCAATGTTAAAATATCCATATCTTACCTACCAATCTAAGGAATCCAGCCATGCAGCCACTTCCTTCTCTCGATCCTTTTCATCTTCCGATTTATACTTTGGAAGACTTAGTTCTCCTTTAATCTTTCCATCCTCAATATAGAGAATCCTGTCAACCCTTAAAGCAGCTCTCATATCATGTGTAACCATTAATATACTCTGCCCATCACGATTACACTCAGTCAGAAGATTCAGAACCTCCGTTGTATTTCTTCGATTAAGCGCACCTGTTGGTTCATCTGCAAAAAGCAGATGAGGAGCATTAATCAAAGCTCTAGCTATAGCACATCTCTGCTGTTCACCTCCAGAACACTGTGACGGAAGCTGACTCTTTATCTGAGATATACCCATCTTTTCTATGAGATTAGTTGCATTATCTTTCACCTTTGAAACAGAGCTTTTTTTTGCAAGGTATCCAGGAACTGCCACATTTTCAAAGATACTGAGATTACTTACAAGATGAATCTGTTGAAATACATAGCCAAATTCTTCAGATCTTAATTTCGCCAGTTTTCTTTCACTCATCTTGCTTAAATCCATACCGTTATAGATTACTTCTCCAGACGACGCTCTATCCATTCCGCTAAGCGCATACATCATCGTAGATTTACCTGAGCCTGAGGATCCCATCACTACTGTAAAATCCCCTTCATATATCTCAAGACTGGCGTCAGATATAATATTCACTGTATTTCCATTATGCTTATAGCTTTTACATAAATTACTTGCCGAAAGTAATACTTCCTTCATATCTATTTACGTCCTTTCTTTTTTACTGAATAAATATTCATTTATAGAGAAGATAGCACATTGAATTTTGTTTGTCAATGAATAAATATTCAGTCATAGAAATAATTAATAAAAAACGGATAGTTCTGATAAAAATCATTACTATCCGTTAGTCGCTTTTATTTTATTATTAGCCATAAACTGATTGATGGCTGACAAGGTATTTAGAGATTAGTGAATCCCATAAGATCAAAGTCCACTTCTCTTGCTGCATTTCTTCCTTCTGAGATTGCCCAAACAACAAGGGACTGGCCGCGATGCATATCGCCCGCGGTATAGATCTTACATCCCTTATTTTTGCTATCAGATGCGAAAGCGGCATATGAGCCGGGAGCCGTCTTGACATTTGTTCTTCCATCAAGCTCTACTCCAAATCCATCTGTAACATAGCTCTCACTACCAAGGAATCCAGCCGCTATAAGAACCAGTTCAGCAGGTACAGTCTTCTCACTGCCCTCTACTGGTACCATCATCATACGACCAGTCTTCTCGTCCTTCTTTGACTCAAGAGAAACGAGAACAACCTCCTTCAGATGACCTTTTTCTGATTTAAATTCCTTAACAGTTGTCTGATAAATTCTAGGATCCGATCCAAATGAATATATAGCTTCTTCCTGACCATAATCAGTCTTAAGAACACGAGGCCACTCTGGCCAAGGATTTGATGCAAGTCTTTCTTCTGGTGGGCATGGCATCATCTCAAGCTGGGTTACAGACTTAGCACCTAGTCTGATACATGTACCAACACAGTCATTTCCTGTATCACCACCACCTATTACGATTACATTTTTCCCTGAAACTTCGTTATAAGGGAATATATCCTTCTTCTTTTTCTTTAATACATCAAAATCACTATCAAGAAGTGACTTTGTTACTTTACCTAAAAAGTCTACAGCAAAATATATGCCCTTTGTATCTCTACCTGGAGCATTAATATCACGTGGATTAGATGCACCACAAGCGAGAACTACAGCATCATATTCCTCTCTAAGCTTATCTGCAGATATATACTTTACATTATCTGTAAACTTTGCCTTAGGACTATCTCCATCCACTTTCTTGGATCCACATACATTGACGCTGGTCTGGAACTGAATTCCAGCCTCTTCCATCAGCTTTACTCTTCTATCAATAACTGACTTGTCCAGCTTCATATTAGGGATACCATAACGAAGGAGACCACCGATACGGTCACTTCTCTCAAAAACAGTAACAGAATGTCCACGACTATTAAGAAGCTGCGCCGCAGCAAGTCCTGAAGGACCACTACCTACGACTGCAACCTTCTTACCAGTTCTTACCTTAGGTGTAATTTCAGAAACAAGTCCCTGATCATATGCAAATTCTATGATAGCTTTTTCATTTTCCTTTGTTGATACAGCCTCCTGATGATATCCACAGGTACAAGCCTTCTCACAAAGAGCTGGACATACTCTTGAGGTAAACTCTGGGAAGCTGTGCGTAATAGAAAGGCGTCTATATGCAAGTTCAAGATTACCTCCCTCAACAAGTTCATTTAACTCAGGAACAAGATTGTGAAGTGGACAACCAGCAGCCATTCCAGCGATCATCGTACCTGCCTGGCAAAATGGAACACCACAGTTCATACATCTTGCTGCCTGCTTCTCCTGTTCTTCTAATGTAAGTCTCCCATGGAATTCATCAAAGTTGCAGATTCTTTCCTTCTCAGGAACTGTTGGAGCATCTACTCTCTCGTATTCCAAAAATCCTTTTATATTACCCATAAAACGTTTCCTTTTTTTCTATATATTTTTAACCAACGAGTTCTGTGAAGGCTTCTATCTGTGCCTGTTCATGATCCATACCCTGCTCTTCGAACTGAGCTGTGAGATGGAGCATTTCTTTATAATCGTTAGGAATGATCTTCTTGAAGTAACCAACATACTCATCAAAGTTCTCAAGTATACGCTTACCCTTCTCAGAGCCAGTATACTTAACATGCTTTTCAATCATATCAAGAAGCTTTTCTTTATCATTCTTAGCCTCGATCTTCTCCATAAGGACAAGCTGCTTATTGAGGTTCTTATAGAGTGTATTCTCCTCATCCAGAACATAAGCTACTCCGCCGCTCATACCAGCTGCAAAGTTCTTACCTGTTGGTCCGAGGATTACTGCACATCCACCAGTCATATATTCGCATCCATGCTCTCCAACTCCTTCAACTACTGCTAAAGCACCAGAGTTTCTTACACAGAATCTTTCACCTGCAACACCCGCGATATATGCCTCACCTGAGGTTGCACCATAAAGTGCTACGTTACCGATGATTATATTCTCTTCTGCATCGTAACCTGCATTTTCAGGAGCATGAACAATAAGCTTTCCACCTGAAAGACCCTTACCAAAGTAGTCATTACTATCACCAACAAGATCAAGTGTAAGACCTGAAGGGATAAATGCTCCAAAGCTCTGTCCACCTGCACCGGTACAATTAATAACTAATGAATCATTATCAAGTCCTTCTGATGCAGCTCTGGTAATCTCTGCACCAAGAAGAGTACCAAATGCACGGTCTGTATTTGATAATGCTATATCAACACTCTTCTTCATTCCCTTGCTTGCAGAAGCCTTTATATCCTTCTCAAGCTTGCTGATAAGGACTTTCTCATCCTTTGTTTCACCAAGTTTGAAGTCATAAGCTTTTTCAGGATGGAATGTCTGAAGATTTCTATCGATACCAGACATATCTGCCAGGATTCTGCTAAGATCCATCTCTGCCTCAGCACCCTTAAGACCATCCTTAACCTTAAGAAGATCCGTTCTACCTACTAACTCAGATATAGTTCTTACTCCAAGCTTTGCCATATATTCACGAAGCTCACGAGCAATAAAATACATGAAGTTTTCAACGTACTCTGGCTTACCCTTGAAACGTTTTCTGAGCTCAGGATTCTGAGTAGCTACACCCATAGGACAAGTATCATTCTGACAAACTCTCATCATTACACAGCCCATAGTTACAAGTGGAGCTGTTGCGAATCCATATTCTTCTGCTCCCAGGATTGCTGCTATAGCAACATCACGTCCGCTCATAAGCTTACCATCTGTTTCAACAACTACCTGATCACGAAGTCCGTTAAGAAGCAGTGTCTGATGTGTCTCAGCAAGTCCCATTTCCCAAGGAAGACCAGCATTATGGATAGAACTTAGTGGAGCTGCTCCAGTACCGCCGTCATATCCTGATACAAGAATAACCTGTGCACCTGCCTTGGCAACACCTGCTGCTACAGTACCAACACCTGCTTCAGATACAAGTTTTACAGAAATTCTTGCCTGTTTATTTGAACACTTAAGGTCATATATTAACTGTGCCAGATCCTCGATAGAGTAAATGTCATGATGAGGTGGTGGTGATATAAGACTTACACCTGGTGTTGAGTGACGTGTCTTTGCTACCCATGGATAAACCTTCTTTCCTGGAAGATGTCCACCTTCACCCGGCTTAGCACCCTGAGCCATCTTAATCTGGATCTCTCTAGCACTTACAAGATACTTACTTGTAACACCAAATCTACCACTGGCAACCTGCTTTATAGCACTACTTCTATCATTGTCTGTTCCAGCTGAAGCTATTCTCTCATCGCTCTCTCCACCTTCACCACTGTTTGACTTACCATGAATATGATTCATAGCTATAGCCAGTGTCTGGTGAGCTTCCTCTGAGATTGATCCGTAAGACATAGCACCTGTCTTGAATCTCTGCATAATTGATTCTTCAGACTCAACCTCATCAAGAGGAATTCCCTCAGCTGGGAAATTGAACTCCATAAGACTTCTTAGATAACCTGTCTTCTCGGCATCTACCATTTGGGTATATTCTTTAAACTTCTCATAGTTGCCTTCTCTGGTTGAAAGCTGAAGCATATGGATTGTCTGTGGATTATATCTATGTGTCTCACCCTGTGCTCTGAACTTGTGTCTTCCCACAGCTGTGAGTTCAAGGTCAACTGGAAGACCCAGTGGATCAAAGGCCTTACTATGCTGTTCGTCAACCTTTCTCTCTATATCTTCAAGTGTTATACCGCCAACACGGCTAACAGTTCCATCAAAGTATTCATCGATAACCTTAGAAGAGATACCGATTGCCTCAAACATCTTACTACCCTGATAAGACTTAATTGATGAGATTCCCATCTTTGAAGCTATCTTCACGATTCCGCTGATTATTGCTTCATCGTAATCATCAACTGCTGCATAGTAATCCTTATCTAAGAGACCATCATCTATAAGTTCCTTTATAGTTGAATGTGCAAGATATGGATTAACTGCTGATGCACCATAACCAAGCAGAGTTGCGAAATGATGAACCTCGCGTGGCTCACCTGATTCGAGAACAAGTGACATGGCGGTACATTTTCTTGTTTCGACAAGATGCTTATGAACTGCAGCTACTGCAAGAAGTGATGGAATAGCTACATGGTTCTCATCTACTCCTCTATCTGAAAGGATAAGTATACTTGCACCCTGACGATAAGCCTTATCTACCTCAACAAAGAGATGTGAAAGCACTCTCTTCATTGGTGTACTCTTGTAATAAAGAATAGATACTGTTGCAGCCTTGATTCCATCTTTATCAAGATGCTTTATCTTCAGCATATCCAGATCTGTAAGGATTGGATTATGAATCTTAAGTACATGACAGTTTTCAGCTTTCTCTTCCAGGAGATTTCCGTTCTTTCCAACATATACGCTACGTGATGTAACTATCTTCTCACGTTCAGCATCAATAGGTGGATTTGTTACCTGAGCAAAAAGCTGTTTGAAATAATAGAACAGTGGCTGGTAAGTATCAGATAGAGCAGCGATAGGTGTATCAACACCCATTGAACCAATCTGCTCTTTTGCATTCAGTGCCATGTTCAGGATACCTTCATGATAATTCTCATAGGTATAGCCAAATGCCTTCTGAAGCTTCTGTCTCTCTTCGCCATCTATTTCAGGGACTTTCTCATTTGGAATCTTAATGTTCTTAAGCTCGAGCAGACTCATATCAAGCCACTCGCCAAATGGATTTCTATGTGCGTATCTCTCTTTAATCTCCTGATCAGTAAATACCTTTCCTTCTTTCGTATCTACAAGGAGCATCTTTCCTGGATAAAGTCTGTCCTTCTTGACGATGTGACTTTCATCAAGAGGAAGCACACCAACCTCAGATGCAAGGATCAGACGACGGTCGTCCATGATCACATAACGTGATGGTCTAAGTCCGTTTCTATCAAGAATAGCACCCATTACATCACCATCAGAGAAGACGATAGATGCAGGACCATCCCAAGGCTCCATCATTGTTGCATAGTACTGATAAAAGTCTCTCTCTTCCTGAGTAAGAGTCTCATTATGAGCCCATGGTTCTGGGATAAGAACGCTGGCAGCAAGTGGAAGATCCATGCCACTCATCATCAGGAACTCAAGTGTATTATCAAGCATAGCTGAATCTGAACCGCTTGAAGAAATAACTGGAAGAACCTTTGTCATATCTTCTTCGCTAAATGTATCTGTATGCATTGTCTCTTCACGAGCAAGCATCTTATCAGCATTTCCCTTTATTGTATTGATCTCACCATTGTGAACCATCAGACGGTTAGGATGAGCTCTGTTCCAGCTTGGATTTGTATTAGTTGAGAATCTTGAATGTACCATAGCGATAGCTGACTCATAATCAGGATCATTAAGGTCAAGGAAGAATGTTCTCAGCTGTCCTACAAGGAACATACCCTTATAAACGATAGTTCTGCAGGAAAGTGATGGTACATATGTATTAACGCTACACTGCTCAAACTCACGTCTTATGATATAGAGCATGCGATCAAACTCAAGATCTGTAAGACCTGCTGGTCTCTCAATAAATACCTGTTCAATATCAGGCATGCATTCTCTTGCCTTAGTTCCAAGAACATTAGGACTGATTGAAACCTTTCTCCAACCAAGAAGCTTTGCATTGCTCTTATTGACGATTGTTTCAAACATATTCTTGGACTGTCTTCTCTCAAGATCATCCTGTGGGAAGAAGAACATACCTACACCGTAGCTTCTTTCATCTCCAAGAGATACTCCAACTTCAGACATAACCTTCTTAAAGAATTTATGAGGAATCTGTGTAAGGATACCAACACCGTCACCGGTCTTTCCTTCAGCGTCCTTTCCAGCTCTATGTTCGAGATTTTCTACGATGCTTAGAGCGTCTGCAACCAAGGCATGACATTTCTTTCCATCCATCTGAACAATCGCACCGATACCACAGTTATCATGCTCAAATGAAGCATCATATAATCCCTTTCTTCTTAATTCCTCAAGTGCTGTATTCATCACTCTATCCTCCTAAAATGCATAAAAGGCGCTCTGAACCTAAGTCCAAAGCGCCTTTGCTTTTATCTTACATATTATTTTCAAAACTATTAACAGTATATTACTTTATTTTCAAAAGTCAAGCATAAATTTTACTTTAATTATTTAATGTGTGTTTTAGAAATTCTTTTTCTATAAAATCACACCGGATAATCATTTGTAAAGCAGGCTGTACAAAGTGGTAAATCACCAACCATTGTAGTGAAATCCTCCACGCTGAGGTATTCCAACGAATCTGCTCCAATATTCACTCTTACATCCTCAGTTGAATGCTGAGATGCTATAAGCTGCTTCGATGTAGGTACATCTGTACCATAGTAGCAAGGATAAAGGAATGGTGGAGAACTTATCCTTACATGTACCGACTTTGCTCCAGCGTTACGTAACATTTCGATCAGCTGTCTCATGGTTGTACCACGGACTATAGAATCATCTATAATTACTATATTCTTATCCTGCACCACATTATTTAGAACACTAAGTTTCATATGTACTGCAGTCTGTCTCTCTTTATCTGTCGGCTTAATGAAACTTCTACCGATATAACTATTCTTATGAAATGCTATAGCGAAAGGGATACCAGATTCAAGTGCATAACCTTCAGCCGCAGCAATTCCTGAATCAGGAACACCAACAACTATATCCGCATCAACCTTCGCCTTACGAGCAAGTGCTCTACCCGCATTTACTCTTGCATCATGAATCTCTATTCCATCCATAACAGAATCATTACGCGCAAAGTAAATATATTCAAATATACAGTGAGCTCTCTTCTCCTGGCACATTGATCTATCAGACGCTATACCTTCTTTTGTGATAGCTATCATCTCTCCAGGTTCAACGTCTCTGATAATCTCTCCACCTACAGCAGTAATAGCCGCACTTTCAGATGCGAATATATATGAATCACTCTTTTTACCTAAAATAAGTGGTTTAATTCCAAATGGATCTCTAATTCCTATAAGCTTTCGAGGACTCATTACAACCAGTGCGTAACCACCTCTAAGCTTTGCAGCAGCATTTTTCACTGCACCTTCAATAGTTCCCGTCTTTACTCTCTCGCCAATAACTTCATAGGCAATAACCTCTGTATCTGAGGTTGTGTAATGAGCAAGACCTCTATTCATCTGCTCTTCTTTAAGCTCAGGTGAATTAACAATATTTCCGTTATGAACCAGCGCAAGGCTGCCCTTGATATAATTCATTGCAATTGGCTGTGCATTCACAGCTTTGCTTCCACCAGTAGTTGAATATCGTACGTGACCAACACCGATATTTCCTGATAAATGATTTAAGTCTTCCTCATTAAAGACTTCATTTACAAGTCCCATATCCTTCTTCAGCTTTAGGTTTCCCATCTCACCACTGGTATCTGAGACTGCAATTCCTGCTGATTCCTGTCCACGATGCTGCAACGAAATAAGTCCATAATATATGTCATGTGCAACTTCTTCTTCATTAAGAGAATAGATGCCAAAAACGCCACACTCTTCGTGCAGCTTATCCTGAGACAATACAGTATTATCCATTATTAAACCCCTTTTAAGCATAAGGGCGCCTTAGGAAAAATATCCTAAAGCGCCATTGCTTATCATGTTTATTTTATTAACAGATTTCAGTATATCACCTTATTTTCAAAAGTCAATACTGAATAAAATTATTTTAATGTCATGGTAGTTTCTACGCCATCAGCTGTAACCAAGTACTCACCCTTAAATGCATCAACCTCAGCAAAACCTTCTGCATCAGTGGTAACTTCTGTATCTGTCCACCACTCTTCCTTAACCATTTTCTGAAGCATCTTATATGATGGCTTAAGTGAATTATCAAGTCTGATATATCCACTTGGTGCTTTGAGCCATGCACCATCACGATAATCCCAGGTTGTGATTGCTTCTACAAGTGGATGCGCAAAGAGGATACGATACATCTCCTCGATCTCCTTAGCCTGTCTCTCTTCTCCTTCTGGAGTAGATGGCCACTCATCAACCTGCCAATCATTAAGATCTTCAATGTAGGCTGGCATAATATCACCGGAAATAAGTGTATTCTCTGTAAAATGGATTGGAAGTCCAAAATGAGAAAATCTATCAAGAACTTCCTCAAGTTTTTCTTTGCCCCAGTAGCCTTGATGCTGATGAGACTGAATACCAATCGCACTGATAGGTACACCTGCATTTAGGCAGCCATCAATAAGTATTTCATAATTTGTTGTGGTGTTGAAGTCATTTAGCAGTAGTGTTGCATCAGGATTACACTGATGAGCCTCATCAAAGACCTTCTTTATAAGACCTACTCTTCCATGCTCTTTACAAAGTCTTGTAACAGCATTATCGTACTTGTCAAAGATAGGCATTATAACAACTTCATTTATAACATCCCACATATCGATAACACCCTTGAAGCCTGTAACTTCTCTATCAATACGCTCCAGCTGCTTCTTCAGGATTGTTTCATTATCATATTCCATCAGCCAGTCAGCACATACTGTATGCCAGCAAAGAGGATGTCCCTTTACCTGGATATTCTTACTCTTCATATACTGAGCTGTCTTCATAAGTGTATCTGTATCTGGCTTTCCTTCTTCTGGTTCAAACTGTCCCCAATAGAAAGGAAGTGTTCCATAATTAAAGATACCCTGCCAGCTTTCTGTGATCAGCTTATGCTCTTCATCTCCATTTTTTACAAATGGAATAAAATCAAAAGCACCACATCCAAAAAGAAAACTATGATTGGTCTGCTTCAAATGAACCTTTTTATTTGCGATAGGATTACCTAAATTATCCTTAAACTGCACTCTACCCGTTACTTTTCTATGAGATATATCCATACCACTACTCCTTTTCTAAATCTCTTGAATTTAGAATACAAGATACAACATAGAATAAGTAGCGTTTTATTATCTAGTTTTGACTATTTTTTGTTTATCGCATGATTATCAATGTCTATTCATCAGTATATTTGTACTGACTTAGTTTTTTACCAAACACCAGACAAACGACCACCCCGGCAACACCAAGAATAAACATCATAAATGCCGCTCCAGATCCTTTACCACTTCCAAAAAACAGATTCCATATACTTCCCACCTGACTCGCCATAAATGGTTCGCATATTTTATCTACCATAAAGCCTCCAATAAAAAGACCTATAGGAATCGTAAAGAATTGAAGTGTATTTCTGCATGCATAAACTCTTCCCTGTAAATGCTCAGGAATAGAATTTCTCATGATTACATTTTGATTCGTACTCATAATCGGTACACATATCCAGCCTATTATCTGTGCAAGGCACCAAAGAATTGGATATCTTGAAAAAGCAAGAACAAAATTCTCTGTGCCTAACGAGATCAGCATGGACAAAAATATGACCTTAACACGATTTTTAGGTTTTGGCATAACCGTAGCGATCAGGCTTCCCAAAACCATTGCAACACCTGAACACGAGGTGACAATACCTAATACACTTTTACCACCTCTCGGATTCGGAATAATAAGCGCTGGGAGAACTGCATCAAATGCAGATGCTATAAGATTCACACCTGACATAAAAAGAATCACATATAAAATAAGTGGATTGTGTTTTAGATATTTAAGTCCTTCTTTCGCAAGCTGCAATACACCTTCTTCGTTTTCATTATTCTTATCAACCTTGGGGATTGATATAAATACTGCTAACGCAAGAAATGCTACAGCAAACGTTGAAAGATCAACTACTATAACCGCATCCAGTCCAGCTAGTTCATATATAGCAGATGCTATTATAGGATTACCAATTGAAACCAATGATCTTGATAAAGACTGAAGTCCACCAGTTTTCTGATAATAATCCTTTGGAATCACCATAGTATATGCAACTTCTGATGCAGGTTGCTGAACTGTATTCATCAAACCATTTATTGCATTGATCATATACAGATGCCAAATACTTAGAGAATCCATTTTATATAAAGCAAAAACAACCACTGAGCTTACTGCTGCCAAAAGATCACAAATAAGCATGGTTTTCTTCTTATCAAACTTATCAGTAATGGCGCCAGCAAAAATGCTCATTACAACATATGGTAAATAACTACATATTGTTAAGCCAGCTGTATTAAGAGCCGATCCCGTCTCATCATAGAGCCAGAGTGTAAGTGCAAAACTAGTTATTGCACTTCCCAACTGCGACAGACTCTGAGTACTCCATAAGATGTAAAAATCTCTTAAACTATTTTGTTTTTTATTATTCATTTCTTTGCTCCTTATGTGTGTAAGTATTTAATGCAATTAAAGAAGCAAAGCCTGAGGATTAATTATTCTCCTCCATACAGATTCCTCAAGCTCTGCATGGAGCACTTGCAATGCACATTCTCATATTATTTCTCCTTTTTTATATTTTTCGTAAATTTTAAATATTATATCATCTAGAATAAACACCTGTCATTAACTCTGTCTTATATGCTTCCTTGTTAGGAACATCATATTCATCTGCAATCTTTGCAGCAAGCTCATTATCATATGGTATGCTTATAATATTCATACTGATCGGGGTTAATTCTGATTCACCTGGATCACCTTCAATAAGTAACGCATGGCACCTTGGAATACCAAGTGAATTACCAACACTTCCTGTATTTATGGCATAGCCCAGATCATGTGAACGAATATATGGCATATGTCCATCAGCACTAATGAATCCTCCGTGAAGTACACCCTTTGTATCTGTAAACCCTGGACGAAGTTCATCCATGGAAAGATATGAATGATAGTTATCATCAATCCATCTTCCATGGAATAGTCTGAAATTTATTCCGCTGATAAGTACCTCATCTTCCATAGGCAAGGATTCAAGCCAATCGATACGCTCTTTACCTAACTGATCCACATAGAAAGAGTTACCCTTTAGCCATTCAGCCTTCTCTTTTCCTATCTTATCTACATAGGATGGATCATTAATCATGTTTTCATAATAAAGCTTTGAACACACAACGACATCATCATCCCAGTTACCTGCTATGAAATGATTACAGTGACTTCTAACCCAATCCAGAGTTTTATCATTTTCAGGTCCCTTGCCTACTGCATCTCCTAAAAACCACACATCATCTGGCTTTATTTTTTCCATTTCCTTTTCAAGTGCAAGTGTTGCAGGCATATTTCCATGAAAGTCTGCAACAAACAAAATCTTTGCCATTTATTTACTCTCCTGAAGCTCGTGAATTAGTCTATTCTGTTCTTTAACTTCTTTATATAGAATATAGTAAAATACTCCAGCAATAATAATATATGGTATCGTGAAGGATCTATAATATTCGAACCAACCTCTTGGCGAGATAGGATCTATCCTGCTTATTGCAAACAATAATAATCCGCAGAAAAAACATGCAGCAATATACTGAATTATCATCATAGCCAGAGGACTAACGTTATCAAAAAGCGAATATAAAGAAAGAACTATAGACGCTATAACACAAAATGCAAACATTATCAAGGTATTAGAATTATCATTTTCCATTCCAGTTATTGCATTACTCACTGCAGCAGTTACCGAAACAGCGGTGTAACTTATACATATTCCCAAAAAAAGCTTTTTAAAATACTCTTTCACTGATTTATCCTCCTCATTTTTTGAAGATATTCATTGAATGCTTTCTTATAACTTCTGTTTATACAGATTCGTTCTCCGTTATCAAAGAAGGCATAGACCTTCATATTAATATCCGGCTTCAGCTGTTTTATCTTATATATATTTATAAGATTGGACTTCGAAACTCTTACAAACCCGTAATTCCAAAGCATTTCCTCACATGAGCCAAGTGTATTCATAAGCCTGAACACACCTGTCTCTGTATATGCAAAGAGCTTTCTATCCACATAATCGAAATAATATATATCGCCCGGATCAAGAATTGTCTCTTCCCAATCATCCAAATCCTCATCTGCTGGACGTCCTGAAAATGTAGGACGTTCTGAATTAACCGTATCTATAATCTGGCTAATGACCGGACGCATGTTTGTGAAATATAGATCCACATGCTCTTCATTTAAGTTTTTATCTTCAAAAAGATTAAGTTTCATATTGTCAATTTCCTTCTAAAATGCGTTCCAGATAAAAATGAATGCAAATACACATCCCCATGAATTTCCTGTACGCTTTCTAACAATCAGCATTCCATATAATGCGATAAATGTAACAATAAAATCAATTATTCCAAGAATATCAAAATGTATTGGATGGAAAAGGATTCCCATAATTGCTGCAACAAGCACACCCCAGTCAAAAAACTTACTCTCTGAAGGATGTCTTCTTGAAACAATCTCAGCAATCACTGCATAATTGAAGCCTTCAAAGAATCCCCATACTAAACCTATTATAAGAGTACCAATTATTGTACTAATAATTCCTGCCTTATGAAGATCAGGTGTAACCATAACACTAAGTGGCTCATATCCTTCAAACTGACCTGAAACAAATTTTAATATTATAAGTGGTAAAAAGCTGATTACTGCACCAGCGATAGCTTTTAAAGCATTTTCTTTTTTTAAACCATAGCTTGCAAATGACTCTCTTCTGAGAAGGCAAACCAATGTGATTCCCAGTCCAGCTATTCCATATTCCATAGCTGCTGATACAAAGAGACGTGGCCAAACTGAGATACTGCTATCCTTGAAGAAAGAACTCAGATTGCCACCTATAACCGCATAAAGGCTATATACCAACATTGACGCAAGTGCGATAATCCAAAGATTCGCATCAAGTTTTTTCTGCTCTGTTGTTAATTCGTGTTTTCTTCTTAAAATTTTCATCTTAGTAATGCTCCTTTTTCTTTGATGGCTTTACCTTATCAGATATAGAAAACACGCGTATTTAAATATGCACAAGTTGCACTTTCATATGTACAAGTTGCAAATTATTATATTTTCAAGCTCACTTCGTATCATTTAAATCACAGACCATGATATATTCTTCACTATTCTCATCTACTGTCTTAAACCCAACTTTCTTGTACATTTTCACAGCATAATTAGCCTTCTGTACTGCAAGAGAAGCTTTCTTATATCCTTGTTCTTTTAGCAACGTAAGCATTTCTTTCATAAGTTCGGTTCCAATTCCCTGCCCACGATATTCTTTATATAACGAGATGGCAAAGGATGGTGTCTCATCATCGATATGACCATAATCATTCATAATACGAGTCCAAACTGCGCCAATGACTCTACCGTTATCATCAGCGACAATACAATTATCCGCATTATCATCCCCAAAGTTTTCATAATACATTGCCAGCTCAGGCTGTTCAATTATATTTCTGTCTGGTGGCTCAACGCCTTCGGGAATGAAGATAGCCTCATATAAGAAATCTTTTAATATTTCAGTCTCATTTTTTTCTAATGTTCTATATAACATCGTTAGTTTATCCTTCCTACAATTCTGTGTCGCCTTCCTTAAGCGAATATGAACCAGAAAGGCTTCGTACAATAAACTTCTCTTTATCAAAAAATAAAGGGTTATCGAAACCGCGGACCATCTAAATCCTCATCTTACAAATTCGCCGTTTAACAGCCTCTTAAAGTTTTCTTCCTGATAAGGTACCAACTTATGCTTTGAAGGACAAACCCAGTAAGGACTTGTCTTATTATTAATACCCCTAAGATATAAAGCAAGCTTCTTAGTCGAAAACCTAAGAGGAAGCTTTTCAAGTTTTAAGCTCTCAATCTCATCATTACTAAAATATATAAAATTAGCTATATCTGTAATAAAGTTTTTTATAGAAGGAGTCAGTTTACCACCATTAGAAAGAGGTATGATACCTACTCCATCTGCCATAATATTTACTAAGTAGCCACCATAAAATGATGTATCAAAAACAATCCTCTGTTTATCATTGAGTGAACTATGGAATTCCTGAACTGCTTCATTTACTGCATTTGACACAGCACTTCCAACTAATCCGCCAACTATTCCACCTGCCACGCCACCAGCTTTAGCTCCTGCAATGGTAGCATTAGCAGTTGTGATCTGACCCTGACTACCATCAAGCGAACCCATATAGTCGAAATTCTGCACTACAAGAAAACAGTTGTCATTTCTTAGACAATTGACACTTGAAAATAGCCACTTTACAGTTTCAATATTTCCAATTCCTTCAATGTTTACGTTTTCCATAATTTTTCTCCTTTAAATAGTAATTTCTATCTGATTGCCCTCAACTCCGATTACACAGCTCTCATAATAGCCATCCCCCGTAGTTCTTGGTCCACTTAGTACCTCGAATCCGTCTTCACGGAGTTGTTTTGTCAATCGATCTACTTCTTCAGCACTTCCCACCGAAAAAGCTATATGAATATATCCCGTACGATTGGCAGACTTTGGGGAATCCTCCATAGCGGGCTTATTCATGATTTCAAGTCTTGCTCCATCATCGAAGCTTATAAAGTATGATCTGAATCCAGTTATTTCGTTATGATATCCATCATTTGAAACACCAACAAGATACTTAACAAAGAAATCTCTGGCCGCTTCCAAATCATTTACATACATAGCTATATGTTCTATCTTCATAAAAACCTCATTTAATATCTACTGCGGTAGGCCAAACATCAAAACGTATATGATGAAGGTCAATATGTCAATCAAAACAAAAACACCAAAACCAATGGCCAAAATCTTAAGACCTTTCCTTGTTTTTTTCTTATTATCTTCCGTCAGTACGTGTTCTTTTATATCACTATATAATTCAGATTTCACAATCTGCTCAGAAGCTAAAGGATTTGTTTCTTCTTTTTTATCTAAAACTAACTCGTCCAAGGATATTTCAAATAAATCACTTATTGCAACGAGTTTTTCCATATCAGGTGTTGATTCTCCAACCTCCCATTTAGAAATCGTCTGTCTTGAGACATTTAGACGATTTGCAAGTTCTTCCTGCGAGAATCCTTTTTGTTTACGAAGCTCATAAAGTTTATTATTGAATTCCATAATCATCCCCACCTTTCCCTTTCCAAAGATAGATTATAACACATATCATCACTATAGTTATAATTGTTGTTACGATTCCGGCTTCTAAACCATATTCTGAACCATTAAGAATACTCAGTTTGTTAATTTTAAAGGTTCAATCACAAATTTTATGTGATGGCTGATTCCTGACATACTCCTTCCGGCTCATATCCATGATCTTCAAGAAGAAGTATTCATCATCAGGATAGCCATATCCGTGACGACGGAGGG